>Ga0123354_10009496_pt1 | contig 14904 bp, 7 predicted proteins | sample TergutLab28metaG_2_FD_97872 | JGI IMG/M metagenome (GOLD analysis project Ga0123354, IMG submission 97872) | Labiotermes labralis P4 segment gut microbial communities from Petit-Saut dam, French Guiana - Lab288 P4 | ecosystem: Host-associated > Arthropoda: Insects > Digestive system > Gut ...
TGAGTGGACCCCGTTCCAGACCCACTACTACTCAGAAAATCTGGTAGCGCCGGGGATCGAACCCGGGACCTCTGTATCTGTAGCCAGAAACTCTGACCACTAGACCACAGAGGCGGTCAATAGCATAATTATCAATGTATAAATCCTGTTATCTTTTGTCTTCCAGTTTCCTATCCAAAAATATATAGATTACGATATACAGAACTATAATTTTGCCTGTTATTTGTATGGGGGTGGAAGTTGTTGGTGCACACTGAGGGAGGAACATAGGCTGAGGGTGTTCGAGAACACACTGCAGAGGAGAATATTTGGGCCTAAAAGGGGTGAGGTAACAGGGGAGTGGAGAAGATGACAAATGTTATTTGGATGATTCAAATCAAGATGAATGAGAGAAGCAGGGCGTGTGGCATGTTTGGGAGGTAGGAGCTGTGTATACACAGTTTTGGTGGGGAGACCAGAGGGTAAGAGACCATTTGGAAGTCCGAGGCATAGATGGGAGAATATTATTAAAACGAATCTTCAAGAATTGGGATGGAGGGCATGGACTGGATTGATTGGCTCAACATAGGGACAGGTGGCAAGCTCTTGTGAATGCAGGAATGAACCTTTATATTCCATAAAAGGCAAGAATTTCTTGACTGGCTGAGGACATGTTAACTTTTCAGGAAGAACTCTGCTCCACCTAGTTAGTTAATTGTTGCCTGTTGCATTATATTCACTGAAGTATCAGAAGGAATGTAGGAGCTAAGAGTTACTTCCACAACTGTAACTGTAATGAAGATCTGCATACCATTGTTTGTGAGGACCTTTTGTAGCTGGACTTTTGATTTTCTAGATCACTGTTTGGGGCTGGAGAAGGGCTGGAATAGAATGGACACCCTCTTTATACAGCACACCACATCAGAAAGACATAATGAAGAGCTTTTTACATTACACTTAGATTAATGGGACACTAAATCGAATGGTCCTTAAATAACTTCCCATACTATTAAGATAGTATTACTGAAAATCTGTTTGTAACTTAATATTTCTTTATACACAGACCAAAAGCTGGATAAATTCATTCCAAAATATACTCAAAAATAAAATGCTGTGACTTCCTGGAACCAATTTTGTGATAATTTATGCATAAAATTAGAGAAATAAAATGCCAAATAATGTAAAGTACCTATGCCACAAACATATTTCAGATGTACATACATTTATTTAGGTCTTGGTTCATATGAGTCAAAGTTTTTGGAATAATAAAAATAACTTAACTGTACAACCGATAACAACTAGGCGATGAAGATGCTTAAAAAGCAAATAAATCATCAGCAACACGAGGGAAAATTATGATGGCTGAAATGGCATGTCAATGAGTTAAGATGAGTTAAAAAGAAGCACTGGTTCATATAGGGACTGACTGCTGGAACATTTGTCTGGAAAATCGGGTTCACAATCCTGAGACATGAGAGGAATGTTCATAACCTAGTGAGTGACTGCATCAATTGTGTGTTTGTAGTTGTGTATCCTGTAGACTGATTTTCCTATTAATGTAGTACAGTAACCTCTCACCCAGTGTGGTTTTGACTAAGTGTAGCTGAAAATAATATACATAAAAAAATTTGTTGAATGCTGAAAATTTTAAATACACAAGGATAAGTGTGGGTGGTCACCGATTCAATTGCTGCAGAAGCTGGCAGCAAGTGTGTTCATGTAACCTCACTACCATACAATGTTATGCAACACAGCTCTGTCCAACAAGTCATGATGGGCCCCAATGTCTGAGTTGGGGAAGGGATCACTGTACAATGTTTCAGTTCATGTGCCTTGACAACAGAGAAGTTAATGCATCTGTAGTAGTAGTACCAGTAACAACCTTGGTTTAAAGGCTTGTATGGTTGATGGTGTCTGGATAATAAAGGTAAAGGTAAAGTTTTCCTGTCCATGCCATGAAGGCATATAGGGGGAGTAAAGGTACAGCTCCACTCTTTCTTAGCTTTGAAATTAAATGGACGTGAATTGTTAACTTCATGCCCTGGCCACTTTACCCTGGGAAAGAACACCAGCATCCTTTGAATACAAGGCTGGGTAGGCCCCAGAGTTGGTCTGGATGTTTTTGGAAAAGAGAGAAATCTCTTGCCTTTACAGGGATTCGAACCCTGGACCTCCAGCCTGCAGCCTAGGAAATGTTTGGATAATACTTCCAGAATAGATCATAGCTGTCTCACTCTGTACCTCTGCCAACAAATCATGCCCACAAAGTAAAATATCAATACAGTGGAATGTAACAAGCTGAAGTGTCATCAGACCCATCTAAGGTTGCATAAACCATTCATATACAGACACATGATTAAATAGAAGCTAAACTCCAAAGATAAAGAAAGAATTAAAAACATACCCTAACCATTCAGCAGCGACCGTGTGGCCATACTGAGCATCCTCATGCTACGGGTGATCTTGTTATTGGGGTTGTTTGCAATGTACACTGTCAGCTGGTGCTGCAAGTTGTTCAGAACTCCAGGCATATGTTCTCTTGTCAAAGGGTTTGCTGGATCCAAGTTCATAACGGCTTCTTCCAGGTATCTTCAAACAATGACGTCAGAAATATTTTCGTTAAAGAAAGTTTTTCAGCTTTCTGGGCAGATAATCTGTTTTTCAGATGTAGTTGTCTGGGTTTTGATACCACGCAGATTTGTAGGTTGACAGCCATATTTTAGAGGAACATGCTGCACCCATCTTCAGGGTTGAAGAAACTAGTCTACTAGTCATTTAGTCCTGAAGACAGAGGTACCACATTTCTCCAAAATAACACTGTCAACCTATAAACTACATGGTGTCAAAACTGGGTAGACTGCAATCTGATGTTTTAATTCATCAATACCAACGGCTACTTGTTTTCAGGTTTCTCATCTTGAATTAGCCGTTGCAGTAAAGTTACCAGCAATAAAACTGCTGCAGTTTCTAGAGACAGAGTTATGCATCATTCATACTAAAAAAAAAAAACCTCTATTGAAAATATGTTATAAATGTACTGTCCTGAAATTTGGACTGAGGATTGTACGGCTCATATTTTTGGTATCACAAATTCTGCAGCAATCTCTTGCTTGCTTCATTTTACAGTTCCTAGATATACACAAGTGTCTGATTCCACACAGATGTGATATCACAGCAAAGGGGAGGGTGGTGGCTCATATGTACAAATTTAAAGAAATGCTCCTATTTTATGTAAATGAAGGCAACAGCAATTTTTGTGAATACCTTACTTAGCTCTGAACTTTGGTGCACCAAACTACCATTTCATGGATGTTTAAGCATCTGAATAGTGTCAACACTGGCACACAAGGTAAAGGTAAAAATGTCCCAACAGGTACTGATGAGGTCATGATGTCACAACACAAATAATAATCTGGAGGAAAACAGCCATGGAAGGTAACCTTGAAATGTTCCAATTCGTTAGAAAAATGCAAAAACTTTTCCTCTTCAGCTGTATGGCAGTACAAGTGAGTTAGGAACCCCTTCACACTGACAGATGATCCAAACTTTCCAGTGTCTCTGAAGACAAGAAGTTACCAGCTCTTTCAACAGATTGCACTCTTCTAACGAAATGTCCCGATGTGCTGTTTGATACATTCTGGATTATTGTGACAGAGTTCTATCAGAAGGTGAGAAAAAGGTTTTAACAATTTTGATGCAACTTGGGATGTTTGGCATTTAAAAACATAAAATGCAATGGTAGCAAATAACGCAACTGTACGGAACATGAGATGAGTGTATGCTTATCAGACAAGTTTTCATATCATTGACACATGCAAAAGACATGAAGATCAACTCGCAAATTAGAAAGGTTTGGATATAAGAGCACTATGTGTTTGCCAATTGTAACAAAAATTATTTGTTGTGCGGTACAGGAGTTAAATATACAGTATTATATTAAAAAGCTTTACTTTGTCATATATTATAGTGGGGGTGGGAAGAGCCCACCAAGGGCTGTAGTGCTGCTGCTGATAATGATGAAGACAGCACACAAAAGCAATATATAACCCATGTGTGCCACAACCACTAAAAGGTATGAACTACTGTTACCAAGGTAGATGGATGGACAGAACATGTCTCTTACTCCTTCACAAACAGCATTCAACTGGCCAAACTACATGGCTGTACTCTAGCTGTCCTTAAGTCTCAAATGAAATGACCTCTCTGTTATTTTCCTGCATCCTTCACCATGCACATAAGGTAGAAGCCTAAAATCAAGGACCAACACAATACACCAACAGATGTGGATAAGACCAATTTATTTTTCTCCCCACATGTTCTGGCTATATATGGCTGCCATCATGGAAATCACTAGTGTTTACACCTATGAATAATCTCCAAGTCAGCTGACCCATTACAAACAGCTCAGTACAACCAGTCAGTAATCTCACATGCATTTGGAAGTGGTAAACTGTCCATGTAATTCTTCTATTCCAAGTGGCCAGATAAAAAACATGTCGCCTACATATGTGTGACAACATGCTGGTTTACAAGAGCACTGTTTAGCACCTGTCATTCAAAGTTTTCTATGTAGTAATTTGTCACAACTAGTGCAACTGGTAGTCCTATGGTACATCATCTTTATCGTCATAAGGGTTTGCATTAAAAGGATAAATAAGTGTTTGTCAGCATTAGAAAGGACAGATTTAATATTACAGACTGATGGATTAATACGAGTGTATAGTATATGTCAGCAAGTTGTGGTTCCCCACCACATGGACCCTGATGATGGGGACAAAGCAGGTCCCCAAAACACTGGTGGCCAATAATGCAAGAACAATTTGTTGAATCTGTTCACAGCAAAGCTTCACACCTTATACAAAGGAATATTAAGATTCAATATCAAAACTGAGAACTATATGTGACCAGCTCAATGATGTCATCAGAGGAGCTGTGATAAGAATAAAGGTGAGTGTAGAGTTAAGACTGGAAAAAGTAGCAAGAACATCTTAAAAATGGGTTGATGAGATAAGCAGATGTGTGCCTGTAGCATCTTTAGACTTGTCTCATTGTGACATTCGCAAAACAACAGAGTAGGAACAGCTGCGTGGAGAGAACAACAAACATTTGAAGGGTTCTGCAACCAACATGGGAGAGGTAGCAAAATCACCCTATGGAAATGGATGAACCAATCACAAATAACTTGCCAAACTTAAAGCCTACAGAAGCATTTTGGTGAACAGAGAACATTAAGAGCACTGTGATATAACAGGACAGGGTACTGCCATTCCACTTGGAAGAAATGCATATAACAGGATTCCAGTCTTCTGGGGTATGATGCTGTGTCACTGGGTACTTCAATTCTGATGTTCTGAGGCAATGCAATGTCCTCATCTCTAAAAGGTGAAGTGTCCAGGAAGAATTCTTGGACATTTCACACCTTTTCCTAATTGATAATGCCCCTGTGACCGCTGTAGTGTTCAGGGACATGGTTCAAAACTCTCCCTGTATAAACACATAAGAACTCCTCACTCCTCTTCATCTACTGCACTTTTAGATAAGTTCACACAGTCATCACAAAACAACAAACCAGTTACTGTGTTTACCTGGAAAATATGTTGATGAGTAACCTGCATACAAAACTGAAACATTCAAATAGCAAAGATTTACCAAGTCTTATATGACTTGCAAATTGTAAAGCAAATCACTTACTTGTGCTTCAGTTCTGTATAATTGGACATGTCAGCTGAAAGCTGTTGTATCAGTGACAGCAGCACATGCTGTTGTAATGGACATGGAGTCTGATTGAACACTTGCTGTGGATTTACCTTCTCACAGATGAAAACCACAAGGCTTAAATCTGAGGCAGACAGAGCCTGCAGAAACAAAAGTGGTGTCTGTTACAGCTTATAAGTAGGATACATCCATCACAAACCACAGAAATTATTTTTTTTTTCAATCTCCATGGCTAAGAAATACTACAGTATATGGAAACAGAAGTGGACAAAGCCCATGGATGATTAGCCTGAGGTCACTCTTTCCAATCATTATACCATTAGGAACTGTGGTTTATACAAAAATATTACTGCATGATCGTAATTTTACACACTTAATATGGTACAATGCACAATGAGACAGTGTGTGCACACATTATGACCACTATATGATAGAGAGAGACAGGCAGAGAGAGAGAGGGGGGGAGGGCAGACAGACAGACAGATAGAAGGAGAGGTGCTGGTGAGATAAAGTGCTCAAGAGTACACAACATGGTTTGGGACGAATATGGACAAGGATGATCTGAAAGTACATGTATATTAAAAATAGTGTTTTCACATGTTTACATTCCATGGCTGCAGTATCCTTCATGTACAATTCATTCCTCTACAGCGTAACTATGGGGGCACACAGTGGTGCAGTTGGTTGAGGCACTGAGCTACAAGGTGGAAGGTCACGAGTTAAATTCCCAATGGTGTTACTGGAATTTTGCAGTGACATGATCCTTCCAGCCACACTATGGCCCTGGGATTTGCTCGGCCTCTAACAGAAATGAGTACCTGGTTTATTTCTTGGGGGGGTAAAAGTGCACAGGACTGACAACTTTCCCACCTTCATGTGCTGTCATGGAATCTGAAAGCCTCAACTTCCTGGAACCATCAGGGCCTATCCAGGATTGTATAGAAATTGCGTTACCATTGCTTTTACAGTGTAACTATACTGACCCTATTAATTCTAATTTATTCATAAACAGTCCAAAAACATGGCATGAAATAATTGTTGGTAGTTTACGTTGAATGTTGGGCCACAGCAGTTTCTCTTATGGTAAATACACAGGTGTGCAGCTGAGGCACTGTCCTGTCTATTAAACTTACTGCAGTGACAGTGGTTGTTCAAACCAGAAGTCTATAAACAAGCTCCCTTTGCAACATATGTGGCATTTGCAAAGTCACTGTACAGTTGCTACTACCACAGTGGTTAAGTAGTAATGTAAGACATATCAAAACTGACAGTGTTTTGATGCAGCACCACTGCTGTAAATGCTGACAACATGCAGATTGTAAACGTAACACCATTTCCATATTATGTGCAACAGGAACAAATTGCAGAGTTGGTGTAATTGAAAGAACATACAAAAATGTCAAACTTCTTCCTCCAGAAGTGAAAATAATGTTGCTTGGTCAACAATCTTCGTATGCAAAATTACCACATGTTTTGCATGTATCAAACAGCAGGACACAAAGTCTGAATTGGATGAGAGAGCTGTGATGATGCACACTCTGATATGACGTTAAAAATTCTACATAAAAATTTTGTTGATCCAAATAAAATGCTGTTTGTCCACTGCACAAAACAATGGGTTACATACACCAGTTTTTGATTGTCTCAAGGACAGACAATACACAACTACAATGTACAAGAAATTTAAAGGAACTTTAATTTGGCTTCACACCAGGAAGTTGACTACTGAAGGAGAGACAAGCTGAAAGAGAAGTAGTGGTTGAATTAAAAATGTTGAACTTTACCAAGGCATTCTTTACTTCTGTCATGATTTTCACAAAAGATACACATGCTTCACAAAATGATGTGCAGATCACTACTCCAAATTTCACCCAAACTGGACCACAAATGTAGAAAGCACAGACAGAAATTCATTTACATTCATAAGTAAAGTATGGCTTTCACTGAAATGATTTTCACGAAACTAATGATCACTTGATATACAAGGTGTAGCAGAATAGTTTGTCACAAAATTTCAAGAATTGTAGGGGGATCAAGTAGGAGCAATTTGAGGCAGGAAACATGTGGCTGGGAATGTCTTCTTCGTACAAAAATCAACATCAGGAGTGTGGCTGGTAAAGTAGGGAAACCCAAGCATATGGTTCAAACCCAATGATCCCCATCCATTTTATAAATGCTGTGAGACACCATCTTGATGCAGCATTTCATGATTGCTGTGATCATCTCATAAGGGTCTGCTTGACTTCTTCCTTTGGGGCCATCTTAAGAGTCTCACTTATGAGCCCCTGTAGAAACAGAAAAGGATCTCATAGCTAGAATTATGGCAGCATGTGAAACTGTTCAGAACATACCAGGGATCTTTTTCAAGGTGTGCCAGAACATGGCACATCACTACAGTGCTTGCGGTGAGGTTGGTGGTGGCCACTGCAAACAGCTCTTGGTAAATTAACTGAAAATAATACTATTAAAAATTCTGCACACATGCACAAACAACAAACAAATTGTTGCTAATAATGCACATCAGTATTTTTTATGCCATATTATTTGTATATGTGCCTGAGTAGATCAAAACAATTTCTTTATTGGGACATGGTATATAAATGTAAAGAGATGGTATTGGATAAATCTGAATGATGAATCTGGTTGTGGAAGCAGCTGTGACCTGTTTTTAGCTACACCCCAGAATTTATTTGGAGGTATTAAGGAAAACAACAGACAATCCATGATACCTGTTCTGCAGGCCAGTATTCAAACTCAAGACTGCTAAAGACCAAAATCAAATCAATTTATGTGAAGCTCTCCCTACAATCATTTTTTATTGACATCAGTCAAGTACTTTCAGATAGGAAGTACCTGAACAGATGAACAGTTATGACCACCCTTTTTAGCATTTGTGGTAGTAAGATAAAAAGAAATGTCAGAAAAAATGGTACAATCAAAATGTATTGTGCACAATGCACTGTTATGTGGCTTACCTGCTGAAAAGCCGCATTGATCTGGCCTTGTCCAATGAGTTGCTCGATCTGCAGTTGCTGTACTTGAGCGTCAACAATATGGGGCGCAGGTGTTACAGCACGTGATCGCACTGCAGTGATTACACTACTCTGTATAACATCTTCTTGTACACGAAAACCTTTGGCTATATGCTCCTTTATTGTTTCACAAACAGATGTCTTCAAACTATCCTGAATGCTAAAAGAAGATGAAATAAAAAGACAACTGTCAATTGAGTCATAGCTATTTTACCTCTTCAAGTTGTGAACACCCAACTGTGCAATGAATAATTACTGTCTTGTTATAACACAGGCGCCTAAATCTTGTTATGTCATAACACACAACCATCTGAACCTTGTCATGTCATAATACCAAGACATCTGAACCTTGTTATATTGTGACACAGAAGCATTCAATCTGTGTTATGTCATACTACATGGGCAGCCAAACATTGTTCAGCTGGTGGCTTTGTTGGCCTATTAACTTGTGATTTACTGAATTATGTTCTCAGAACACGAGTTTATATTATGTTGAATTATAAGCTCATGTGGAAATAATAAATTGAACTGATATTTGCCTCATCTGTGATACTATCCCAGCAATTGTCAGAAATGAAGCAAAAAACACTGAAAAACAGGTCAAGATAGTCAGTCTCTGGGATAAGATATGAACCTGGAGACTCCTGAGTATGAAGCAGGAATATTACCTACTCAACTGCGATGTTTGGTAAACATATGGAGGGGGACAATGAAGAAAAAGATTATGAGAATAACTATCAACATAAGGAACTTAGTAGTTTATATGTCATCTTCATACTTTTGTCATGCATACAACCATCACTACCAAATGTGTATGTATTCCATACTAAGTTGTGCTCAAGGGGTTAATACTACATTATCAACAGTACAGTTTATTTACTATTCTATAAGATAAGAGGATGAACACACACAGCAAATACAAAAGGACTACATGGGATGTGATCATGGTATATACCCATTTTGTGGTAACAAATTGCCCTAGAAGAGGTATTCCAGTGAATAACTTGTGGATTCTGGCTTCCCAGATCTCCAAATTTGAACCTGTATGATTATTATATGTGGAAGACACTGAAATATAGAGTTTATGTGAAAAATCCACACTCTTTGAAAGAACTGGATGACAATATTCGATGAGAAGTAACCAGTACAACAAAACAAGAGCTCTGTAGTGCAACGGGAAATATTTTCAGGAGGTGTGAGAACTGCTTAGATGGTGAAGGTTGGCATTCTGTGACTGTTTTATGAAAATGGGTAAGTAGATATGCATGGGATTGTGAACTACAAATTCCTGGCAGAGGCAGGCCTCATCCACAATAAAGCCTCCATGATAGCTGCCACGTTCAGACTGCATATTCAAGGTAAAACTGTTTATTATGATCCTAAATTATATGTAATGAATGTTGAGACACCTGCACCATGGGACATATGGTGGGGTGGAGGTACAGAACCAAACATGAACCTTAGCAACAGATGGCGGCCAACCATTAGGTTTACACCCTGGCCACTTTATGCCTACAGAAAGAGTCCCAGTACATACTCAACAAGGCTCAGGGGACTACAAAACTGGTCTGATTTGGAGAAGAGAAATATCACATCCCTTCTGGAAACTGAACTCCAATTCCTATGTTACTCAGCCTCCAGCCTAGTCATTATGCCTACTGAGATATCTTATGTTACTGAACCTGAGCATACACAACTTCTTCATTATGCATTCATTTTATGCAGTTAGTGCAAAGGGAAAGAAACAGAACATGAAAGTATTCTCCTTTACTCACCTTGTCAACCCCTTCTTAATTTCTCCCTGTACCCCCTCTTGTATGGCCACAATAAGACGCTCGTGGTTTGTGTGCAACGAATCAGACAAGACCTGTATTTGGTTGATCATATCTTGCCCTTTCTCCTGCTGTCGTCGCTGCTTGTCAAAATAACTTTCAAGACTTTGGATGTCTGTAAGATACAATTAATACCCTGTGTGGTGCAAATCAGAACAAGCTAATAAACATGGGGAAGTGAAGGACTGGTAAAATCTGATTTGAGATTCTTGTCAAGTCAGAGTTACAATGGATCAGCAAGGATGTCAACATATGAAGTCAGCACACAAAATGGAAACTTACATTCTCTTGTTCCTTTAGAAAAAGATTCATTGATTTGTTGAAACATGGACTGGCATGACTTTTCAAAAGATGGCACAAGAAGACTGGTGAAGAAATCCTTACATACATGTTGCACAGCGGGCTGAAGTGCGGTTACAGCTGAGTTACTCAACACCTCCATCACAGACTAAACGAAAAGAAACAATATACATAACTAGGGTCAGGGTAAAAATCAATGAAAGAGTTCTGATAACAGTAAGATGTGTCTCACTTTCATCTCATAAAAATATGTCCAAGCTACATTAAACATAAAAAAATAATTTAATAGTCATTACAGTAACAAAATAATCAATCATCATGAAGCAATAAATGCCTGAAGAAAGATGTTGTGAATAAGCACACAAATATAATGTTAATTCCATCATATGAGTCTTACTTTATGTAATTTCATGCAGAATTCAGTATTTTCATTCCATACATAGTTTCATAACCACAGATTTCAGCTTTGTTAAATTTCACAGATGTAATATAAAATTTTGCACTCCTACAGTATAATTCTTAACAACTAGAAAAATTTTACAATAGAATTTTGTAGGTATATAGTGTGATAAAACTGACACTGAACACTTTCCTTTTTCATGGCACAACAGCCCCTAGTGGGCCAAGGCCTCATTACCAAGGCTTCACCATCACACTCAGACACACCACACTTGGTAGGACTCTGGATGAGTGACCAGCCCGATTCAGAAACCTCTACCTGACAACACACAGCATTCACAAGAGACACGTATTTGTGCCCCCAGCAGGATTCGAACCTGCCACTCCAATTGAGTGCCTGCAGACCAAAGCCTTAGACCGTGCAGCTGCTGTTGATCAGCTGACACCGAGTACATACCTGCAATAAATTCTTGTAATAAGACGCAGCGAATGTCCAAGCATGGTTACAGCTCATTCTAATGTTTCAGTTGTTCGTGTTCTGAACTTTATGTCAGAGCAGTTTTCTCGTGTTTCATGCTAAAATTGTCTGAGAGTACAAACATACACATCTTTTACAGTAATTGTGATACTGCATGGAGAAGCCAAGAACAGTCTTAGGTACAGAGGCATGAAAGTAGGTGAGAAGCATGGAATGATGCAGGAGACCAACAAATATGGAATGGAAACGTGTATGCACCCATCAACTGGGCTGTCGGTGAAAAAGAAGATTTTACACAATTACCTTGCTATGAACTAATTTTGTTATATTTTCTTTCAGGAGGTGGTCAGTAGATGTCAACTTCTGTGTCATTTCTATATGAAGCTGGTGCTTTAGTGGTTCCACTGTTGATATCAGAGCTGTAACAAAAGCACCGAACATCATGCACTCAATACCACAGCCCGAACATCTAATGCTGCTAACACCAAAATCACGGCCCTCAGACATTAACAACTTACTTCCCATAAGTTCATCTTAATAGTATTCTTCAACTCCTCAACTTTACAAGTGGCCTATTCCCAACAGATTTCTCCACCATGATTACGTATATATCTCTTGCACTCCCCACTCAAGCCACATGCCCAGCACAATATCTCCTGTTTCAATATCACGTGTGATATACATAAATAATAATTTTTTTTATGCAGTACTGTCAACTACCCAATTCCTTAATTCCTCTATTCAGTATCTTCCTTATACTTAAGGTAAAAAACATGATTACTGTTCAGCTTTCAAAGTTTGAGACCTTGTGTCTACAGACTGTCTAAACAATTGACAAACTTACTGCTTTAAACAGAGAATATTTTTATCACTAGATGGCTCACCAAAGAGCAGGTGAAGTCAATACCACAAAGCAACTGATGATGCCTCCAGGTCTGCAGTTTTGCACATACACTTGTACAGAGTTGCCACATGTCCCACTCTGTTGCCATTTTGCTACGTATTATAGTTTCCCGGAAAAAAAATCAATCCCGGAATTAAATGATCAGCCCACGTACTTTTGGGCATGTTCATAAAATTGCACAAAGTCACGATTAGCTTTGTCACATCTATCCATCTGTCCACACGGAATAGCTCGGCTCCCACTGGACAGATTTTCATGAAATTTGATATTGACGCACACTTCGAAAATGTGTCATGAAAATTCAAGTTTCATTAAAATAGGACAAGAATAATGGGTACTGTACATAACAACTGATATACATTTTTGATCACGTCTTGCTAAATTCTTTTTAGAATGAGAATGTTTCAGACAAAAGTTGTACAGAAAATCAAAATGCACATTTTATGTTCAAAACATTTTTTTCCCCTAAAATTGTGCCATTTATGAGATAATGTGGAAAAATACTGTAGAGCTCAGCAGGCCGCAGATGACAATATGGTGCATGTGCACTGCATGCTGAATACCTTAGGCTACAAACACACACACTCAAAATATGTAACACTTATTGCTTTTCCACTGCAACAATGGTTGCATACACGTGCATCAGTGTTACCTTGTATGTACACTGTCTGTCTGGTTTCCATATCCCAGCAACAGCATTTTGGGTTTCCTTGGGCATAACAGGATATGGTTATTATTTAGATGCAGTACATTTTAAAACAGCTTTTAAAATCATTTTTATAAGTAATGACATTCTGATTTTTAGGCCACTAACCAGTGTGTTCACCAACCACATTTTCTCCCTTTCTTCCTCCTGCAATATTTAACCCTATGGAAATGGCATTAAATGCCCAGTGACAGGTGAAGAAGTCCAAACTTAAATGAGATCTGCATAAAAAAGGCCACTAAATGCTGTCACCTAAACTTGACATTTGTCATGTTAAGGATCACAGTACGTGACAAATATACTTGACTTAGGCACCAAAGGGTTAACCATGCACATGACAAAGTGGTAAGTCAGAGGACACAGCTGAGGTAGGTTGCCATAACACTCAGAACTGAGAAGGCTACGCCATATACTTGAAGATGGATATGCCTGTTGACTTCAAACTACAGTAAAACATTCAGGATTCCTATGATGAAAGATTTATTATTCACTGATTGTACTTCATTCTCTTAGCATATGACCTACTGTGGAACAATGGACATAAACCGACACTTGTTATTTGTTAATTATCATTGGTGAGGGAAATCTGTTGGTTTTTTTTTTGTAAACCTACATCACAGCTATTCTAACACAACATGTCTTACATTACTGACTGTGTATCTTGCATCATGCCAGAATTTCAATGTTGTCTGTATTAAAAATACATTCTTCTCAATTAGTTTCAGTATATAACAGACAGTATAACAAGAGGGAGACTCCTTCAGTGACATTTGGGAGGAAGGACTGAGGGAGTTAAGCAGTAACTTTACTGGTATGTAACAGTGTGCATGGGAGGTGGACAGTTCAGGACTGACTGTGTAATGGTGAGTGTATCATGAGAGAACTGCACTCCATTATTCTGTGAGGACCTTAGGTGAGAACCACATTTAAAGCCATACTAACCTCCATCTGTATCATGCACATTATTTCATGTGCTCCACCACTTCTCTCCAAACCTGTTCTTTTCCTAAAGCAAACGGAATATTAAACTGCCTTGGGGAAAACAACTGCCATTCCGTATTTAAACTGTTACAAAAGTATTTTATGTTTTGTTGACCTTGCATCCCTGTATAATCTTTTTCAAATGAAGCCAAATAGGTATGGTATATTTATTTCAACTTCTCTACATGTTTCAGGTAACTATGTGCCCATCATCAGGAGAACTTACTGTATCTACGTGGGCTGTACAAAAAGTATCGGACCTTTGGTCGGCAAAAATACAATTATTTATTTTGACGTCTGAAACCCTAATCCCCCTTCAAAATAGTCTCCTTGGTAATGCACACACTTCTTCCAGCGGTCCTGCCATTGCTGGAAACATTTCTGGAAAGCTTCTTGTGGAATCATGTACAGCTGGGCTGTCACGTTCCGCATAATGTCTTCTCTTGACTCAAATCGGGTCCCTTTCAGTGGCATTTTCAGTTTGGGGAACAGCCAAAAATCACAAGGAGCCATGTCGGGAGAGTAGGGAGCCTGACGAATCAGGGGAATGTTGTGTTTAGCCAAAAAACTTTGAATCA
>Ga0123354_10009498_pt1 | contig 14902 bp, 10 predicted proteins | sample TergutLab28metaG_2_FD_97872 | JGI IMG/M metagenome (GOLD analysis project Ga0123354, IMG submission 97872) | Labiotermes labralis P4 segment gut microbial communities from Petit-Saut dam, French Guiana - Lab288 P4 | ecosystem: Host-associated > Arthropoda: Insects > Digestive system > Gut ...
AGTGTGTAACACTTATATAAATATACAATGATGTATCAGCCAAACACAACAAAACTTTGTTATGTTTATTATTGTATTAGGGCAACATGTTTCGATTCTTATAGAATCATCTTCAGGCCCTTCTAAGAGAGAGATCCTTACTTAGCAATGTTTAAAATGCGCTGTGGGGTCCCACAGCGCATTTTAAACATTGCTAAGTAAGGATCTGTATCTGAGAAGGGCCTGAAGATGATTCTATAAGAATCAAAACATGTTGCCCTAATACAATAATCAACATAACAAAGTTTTGTTGTGTTTGACTGATGCATCATTGTGTATTTACATCTTACACATGAAACTGGTCTGCAGCTGAATCACCACATTCTCGATTTGGGACTTACAGTTGACAGTTGGATGTTCAGCAGCTGACAGTTTTCTAGCACTTGTTTTTCTGGGGTGTAGGAGCAACTAGTACTTGATGTTAAAATTCATGGCGATCCCGTGTGGTATACACTTCAAAACAGACTGAAAATCAAGCACGTTCTGCTGATGAGGATATTTGCCCTTATGTAGATCAACACCAGACGTACACATCACTTTACTCGCCATTTCAGTATTATGTCCTTTGACACATCAGGTTGTTGTAACATAAAATCTACACTTTTATTCTTAAGGTATGTAGTTAGAATTTCGGCCGGGATACAGGCCATCCAAACTGAGGTCTTTTGTGCTCGCCTTTTGAACCTCCGAACACATGCCGCTACAGCTAAAGCTGCTTCTTCCAAATCCCTTCCAAGTCATAATTCACTCACTGGCAGCGCTGCAATGTACATCATAAAAAAGAAACCTGTTTCTGTTATTATACTGGCCTATGCGTGTAGGTAGCAAAGAAACTGCCAAGAGTATGTTGTGCTAGTGTTACTCTTGCAGTATTCTGGGCCTGGAACTGAACTTTACCTCCTGTCGCGAGATATGGAGTTCTTACAGCATGGCTGATGAAGATTCCTAGTAGGGACTATCCAGAAGATTGAATGCGTACACTCCTCCGAAATGTATGTAGTACCACGGTTCTCTCCCGGCAGTATGGTGGTCGGGGTCTGAAGTTAACCATTCACCTTCATCTAGTGATAAGTATAAGAATGACTGAACTACATCTGTACTACCCCCACATTCCTTCATGGCACGGACAGGGAAACTTTACCTTTACCTTTACTCTGCCTGAGAAACTGAATATACAGAAACCCCAGAGTGCGGATGGTGATAAAGTTCAAGAAATAACTACATGTCGCAAGCAAGGGCACGCTCGCTCTCTGGAGTCGATACTAAGTAGCTGTGAAAACAACAAAAAATGCGTAACGTGATCGTAACACTGCAGTATCACGTCACTTCTGTCTGTATTTAGTTTGGTCACCACTGACATAAAATTATGATATACTCACTCGCTCCCTGGCACTTTACTGGGCCTTCCGCACAGCTACACTTTTCCCTGTTCTACCTGTCAGCTTGTGCGCAGTCATCCAGCCACCATTTCCTTGGTCAATCTGCTCCGCATCGCAAATCATTAGTAATGTGGAAGGAAATTGCAGGACATTCTATTTCAAGATTTGACAGAAGAGTCCCACACTGGTTATGCGTATGTCTTACTTTTCTGTATGATCGCCTTGCGTTAACGAGGTACCTGGTCAAACAGATCACAAGCTTCCGGATTGCATCTTACAGGTATCCGGGTTCCATAAAAAAAAATTATGGGTTGGCTCTAACGACATTCTTGCACCGCATCCTTCAGTGGCTGGTGATCGTTTCTGTTGTAATTTGTTCCCTGCTTATCATTCCGTTACTTCGCACACGAGCCTTCTAGCTGCTCATAGTGTTGTCTCATCGCGGTGGGTCAGATCGTTACCCAGAATGCGCACCGTCCACACTCATCTGCGCTCTTTCTAATCTCTCTAAACATCCATAAACTTTCCTCTGGCACATACGTTTGTCACCATCAGCTTTCAGAACTGCCAATTCACATGGATCACAGACCATTAAGGCCTACTTTGTTTGGTGCAACTGCTTCCGGGAAGTAGACTTACGAACTGTCACAGTTCTGTCTGTAATCAAAAGTTGGCGGAAATGAGGTACCGATTAGATGAAAATGGGAAAACTAAAAGCCAATAAAACTCAGGCTTACTGGAGTTAACTGGGGAGTAGAATGATTAACTCACGGCAGTTCTGGACAGAAGAGGGAAGACTAATGGTACAGTAGTAGAAACGGTGTAGTACTGAGGTGTACAAAGTATTCCGTAGGGCGGGGGTGGGGGAAGACAAAGAACTACAACCATTACTGTGAGCTGGTTCGCGGGCCGCACGTGTAAAAATAAGAAAAGTGGCATAACTAACCTTAAATTAGCGTGTGACAGTACATACTATATACACTATATATATATATATATATATATATATAGTAGAAGAATTAGTAGTAGTAGTAGTAGTAGCACAGTATCTAATGGTAATGCCGCGCAGTCTAAGGAGTGAATATGCAGCCGCTTGCTTGCTGGGATTGCGGGTTCGAATCCTACCAGGAACATGGATGTGAATGTTGTGTGTAGTCAGGTAGAGGTCTGTGCGCCGAGCTGATCACTCGTCCAGAGGAGCCCCACCGAGTGTGATGTGTCTGAATGTGATCATGAAGCCTCGATAATGATGAGGCCCGGCCCACTAGAGGCTGTTGTTCCACTAAAAAATAAAATAGTAATCGTGTAATAGTATATCATATATATAGCTGGAAAATGTGGCTGGGGACCGCATAACACCATCTGACGGCCCGCAGGTTGGAAATCCTGGTGTAGTAGTATTAACAGTAGCATGAGAGAGTAAAGGTAAAGCAGTCCCATTACAGGCCTGGACAGGCCCAGAGGGTTCCAGGAAGTTAAGGTTCCCAGATTCCGTGACAACGGCACAGGATGGTGGTAAGGTTGTCAGGCTTACGCACCGGCCGCCTTTACCCCCAGGAAATATTCCTGGTACTCATTTCTGTTAGAGGTTGAGTCGACCCCAGGGCCATAGTGCGATCGGAGGGATTTTATGTCAATGAAAAATCAACTGACACCAGCTGGGATCGAACCAGCGACCTTCCGAATTGTAGCACAGCGCCTTAACCACGGTGCTACCGCGGTCCCCAGCATGAGAGAGTAGCCGGTGTAATTAGGTGTGTATGTGTGTGTGTGTGTGTGTACATAATGAGGAAATCTGTGCTCTGCAAGAACCTTGTGTTAAACGGGCAAAGCTTCATGCAAAAAAAAAAACAAATTAAGTACATAAAAGGAACATTTATATAAGAACCAGTCACACTGTCACGGCTTCCCTCCTTCCAGTATTTAAAATAAGAATCGTCTCTTCCCGCCAATAACAGAGGATAAGTAAGCCAAATTAAAAACGGCCGCGTATTCTTTTATTTTGGGCATATTACTTGGACAGTTCTGTTATTCCATGGCACACCAGTGCACGATGGGTAAATACTGGCCAGTGTACATACCCAACAAGCTGCTACTTTGTAGTTAAAATTGATTGTGTGTGAGGTTCAGGTACGCGCGTGTGTGTGTGTGTGTGTGTGTGTGTGCATGCGTGTACCATGTGCGCTTCATCGCGCGCTAACCCACTTGCTTTGTAGCCAAAGCAATCACACGTAACAGTGTAGAGAATTGTTGAAATTGTTTCAATGACAGGACAAATCGGCAGCCCGTTACTAGAATTTGATCAGTGACGATATAACCTCTAGGTCCGGACTAAATGACAGTCACACCTGAAACGTCCATCCTCACGTACGTGACCTTGAATACTAATGCATTTCGGTGTAAATTATTTTGCTTTGAAAAAGCCCACCAAGCCTAACTTCATCATGCGCAGTGGCCACTGTTAGGTCTCTGTTAGGTAGACGGATATTTAATACAAACACTCCTCGATTTGCGCAACAGTTTCGTTCCGGACGGTAACGCGCAAGTCGGAATTAAGAACACATATGGTCAGTCACGTATGTATTTGTAACAAATTCCGGTTGATATCCGAACTCCAACACAATGAAACCTTATCAGCTGCAGCATGACCGCCCCGCCGCTTGTGCGTTCGTCCAGCAATACGTGTTCTTCCGCCACCTTCATCTCAATGCGCTGTTATTTCAGCAAGGAAAAATTCGGTGCGCATTTAAAATGTAATTATTTCTTTTTTGCTTTCTTTTTAAATACTGCATAAGCCTTAAATTGCATAAATCTAATTAGCATAAATGGGGGAGAGTCTGTATTACATTAAATAACCAAGAATAAACTACGGGATTTCTCCTTTTCCATAATTCTACGACTTTGAAATGGTCGGCAGGTTACGGTTTGCACCCGGACAAAAAGATACGAAAACCCTTGCTAGCTCATATCCATGCATGTGTTGTGAAATAACACAATATACAGATTTACACATCATGCTTCTCGCGAAGCACATCACGGAGAAAATGTCTAAGAACAATTCACAAAATATTTCCTGAGAGTGTAGGGCCTCCCAAAGCAACACGGTGCAAATAGCGGTGAATTGCATTGCATGTGGATCAATCTTAGACAAGAAGAAAGCCAGGGAAACGCGTAGTAGCGACAAGAAACTTGATACCGACCCTCACGGAGAAGCCCGAAAAAGTAATTACGTCTCTCGACTCTTCTAAATAGGTCAGAAGTACAGTAGGTTGCAACAAAAATGTGCAGGTGACGACCATAAAAACGACATTTGCAGGTCAGTCTTCTCCCTGCAAGATGCAGCAAGAATTCGTTACTGTGGATGGCTACAGGACTTCTTGACAAGGGATTTCGGTCTCACACTGATGAAGCGTGATTGACATTCAGCAGGTTTGAGGTCTTAGCAGCGGTGCAATCCGTCGGCGTCACGGTGCAACAAGCCGGACGAACCAGAGGCCTTCCTTGATACGATTTAGAAAGCTGCAGTGTGATGAGCTATTTGTCTGTAACAAGGAAATGGCGTTCTGACACTCCCCCGCCTTACATAATTTCAAATTACACAGTTTCAGACTTACACGATTACTAATCAGCTTAAGCACTGGAATAGTAACATTTTTTAAACGCGCGCCAGAATTTTCCTTGCGATAATGCAGGCGCAATGAGACGAAAGCGGCTGAAGAATATTGCTGGCCGATAACACAGGAGCCGGGGCGGTCATGCAGCCGATCAGGTCCCAGTGCTGGAGTCTGGATTTCAACTGTATTCCCTTGCGAACAGACACACAGTTGCCCGTATGTATAATGAATTCCGACTTGCGCAAATTCGACTTGTGCCGGACCTTCCGGAACGTTACTGCGTCGGGGAGTGTTTGTGCCTCTATTTATTTTAACTAGCTTGGCTCAGAGTGCGCTACCAGGAAGGTCCGATACAGCCTGGGTGGATTGGAACAGAACATGATACATCAGCTTCTGGTCTATGGCCTTTTTATTTATTGGACCACAATACAAATACAACGCAGGAAAAATCAGAATCTCTACAACAGAGATCCTTACTAGGATATAATAATGCCTCTGTTATATCCTAGAAAGAAAGGTGGTCTTAAATAAATGCAGAGAAAAAACAGAATGCAGGGCGTAATCATAATAATACTACATAAAGATGGCTAACGCATCCTTCGAAAATGCAGCGAAGTTGGTGTCTTTACAAACAGCAACAAACGACAATTACATTACGAAGCACAGCCAATTAAACTCGAAGACTGGTTGCTACAACGTAGGTCAATATCTTATCATGACATTTGTTATCCAGAAACGTAGAAATCAAAAGATGTAGACAAATACGATATTGGGTCGTGCCTGATATTTTGTTTTCAACTTGACGTCTTGTATTAAGGCACGAACACAGACCCAGGCTACCTGATAAGAGTTCGGATGTGATTGTGTGGATGTATTAAAACCGCACAATGAACCTTAACAGTAAGACGATATCAAGAAGGATTAGATGGGAGGGTCATATATCATGCAACAGAAACATGAATGAGGCACGAACTGTTTTGGTGGGAAAACATGAAAGGAAGAGACCACTTGTAGTCAGAAGGGAGTATAACATTAACAGGCATCTTACAAGATTAGGATGTTTGAAGGGGGTGGACTTATCTGACTGAAGATACGGCGGGTTCTTGTGCCTACGATAAAATTTGGGTTCAGTTGGTCTGGGGAATATATTGACTAGTTGAGCGACCTTTAGGTTTTCAATAATAAATGTCAAGGAGAAATTAGTTATGAATAAATAAATAACCGCGTATTTTTCTTTTTCATTTAGCCCACAGTGGGAAGTGGGGGGGGGGGCACACAGTGCTTGCTTCTGGCTGGTCTAAAGCAATTTCTAGTTACCTAAATGTACGGTATTGTGATGGAAAATACGCTGAAATGTACTTGAATACGTAAACTTTGGTTGCTGAGTCTTGCCCTTTTATTCTTCACCTAAACCAACGACAGTTATATTTTCAGCGAAACAGCCTCCGAAGTTATTTAGTCACTTTCTTGTTGCCACTCGGTTCGTCTTGAATGGAACAGTTCGTCTCAAAAGGAACAGTCAAAGCAGAACACATTTACAGTTCCACCAGCTAGTTCCCCAACGACAGAGCCGTCTCCACCGTTTTGTCCTCCGGAGATAATTACGCTTGTTGCCCTGGACTACGCATATGACACGAGGCATGGCCTATCCCACAGTCAAAGTCATCATTACCATATTCCTGTACGTGCCTAACGAAATAGATTTCACTAATGAAATATAAGTAATGCCAACAAACCCTAAGTTTCTGAAAATGAGCTTTCAATCCCTGAGACAAACGTAATTACCATCACACGTCAGATTTATTTACAGGATATGAAAGGGCTTAATAGTTGTTTACACAATAGTTTTGAGCATATCTTAATATTTTTTAAAAAAATTGTCGGTTTAATTAAGACGGATGATGGACACTAATTTACGCACAGGTCTGTCTGCAGAATTTATGACTTAAATACCGGGTTTCCAAATTGTGGCGCTGCGAACATGCATGTAAAAGCGAGCGTGTCTAGCCGAGTTCACTGCTTACGCCGCCGGGCTTACACAACGTCGTATACAACTTCTGTACATAGCCTGAACAAATGTTACATCTAACTTTCATAGGTCCGAGCATCGCTAATATATTCCCAAAGTACAACCAGCAAGATGCGACGTTACTCAATTTACTTATTTCTGTAAAACGCTCTACGTGTTTCACAACGGGTTTTCCGTCCATCACCAGAAGCTCAAAACTGCACATACAGCGTCAGGCATTTATCAAACAAATACTGCTACCTGCTGCTAGCCCGGACGGGCTAGCACCAGTAATGGTCTGACAAATGCCTGACACTGTATGTGCAGTTTTGAGCTTCTGATGATGAACAGAAAAACCGTCTGAAACATGTAGAGCGTTTTACAGAAATAAATAAATTGAGTAACGTCGCATCTTGTTGGTTGTACTTTGGGAATGTTGCCTCCACAATTTTTTTTGTCTCGATAATGTACAAGAATAAAAATTCCACTGCAGTGAAATAAGACAAATTGGGACAGAACAACATATTGACAACATTTTTTCTTGCACCGGTGATGAACATTCTAGTTTCGTCATGTTAGTAGGTAAAGAGATTTACCGCAGCATATTACCTTGAAATGAGACCCTTATTTTAAGCCCAGTCCGATTTTTTAGGTCATGTTATGAAGTCACTTCAATGTGACCATGATTCCCCTTCCCCTTACTACTTTTCTGCGCTGTTGTACAAAATTGACACTGTTCATTCTCAAAGCGTGTCTCAAATTTGATAAGAAATACAGTGACTTAGAAAGTAGTTCCGTGAGTCACATGTACGACTAGAATCACAGTAATCTAAACTCTTACATTTATATTAACACAGTGGCGTACCGAAGGGGGGGGGGGGTTTGAGGGGTTCAAACCCCCCCCCAAACCCGCGAAATTCCGAAGGCCCTCCAAAATCGTGCCAAACTGTGAAAACTGTTAAAAATTGCTGAATTTAGGACGCCAACACCGCAGTAAAATTCTAAAACTACCTAGGTTCGCAATTGTTTTACATTAGCAATGACAAATAAATTGGTTGTCATCATAAACAGTCTTAAAGTACCAAAAATTAAGAAAAGTTTACTATATGAAATGAAATTTCTTGTACCAAATTACAGCTGCCTCCAGAACGCCTGACTTGGGGGCTACCGCCCCCAGATCCCCGTTCTCTCTGTCCTCAACTGAATTTGTTGAACCCCCACGAACAAAATTCCTGGGTACGCCACTGTATTAACCCACATTAGAAATCCTACATCTGCAGGACTGTGGCCAAAACATTTGACAGATAATTGTCACGTCGTTCGGATTTGCGATGGTTGTAATCAACAGGAGAATCAATTTATTTTAACGAAATCGTTATCCGTTATATCACAATTTTGGGCGAGGGCTGCTGACAAATGCTCAGTGTCTGACTTCGAACTTGCGTCGCTTTATTTACAGACCGGTTTCTAACAACGCAACACCGAATTAAATAGGGGGCCATCTGTGCCCTCATTTATCAGATTATATAATGTCGGTGGCGGTGAATGAAATGTACCGAGCACTGGATAATGACATTAGCAGGGAAAGATCCGAAGTGTTACCGTCCCGGTGACACTTTTGTCCATTTCCACTCTAACCTTAACAAACGGCCAAAGCGAAGGCCTAGCGCACGCTCACGCGCACACACGCGTTATATATATATACATACACATACATACAGTATGACAGTCGGATAGATCAGCTGCGCAGTCGAACAAAACAAATTTGTTATTTAACCATACACTACAATCAACGAATTTAGAACTGTCGCTTTGATTACAAAACCGGCATGTGCGGGACCACTGTCTTAGACATTGTTACATATTTCCATGCAAACAGGATAGTTCTTATTACCATGATATCTACGAAAATGTTTTGTCATACTTAAGAACATCCATTAAAAGTTAAGGGCTATTGTTATAGCGCATTAAATGTATCCATTGGAAGAAGGAATGTGACCTTCATTACTTACTTACTTACAACATGGAGCAGAGTCCTTCTTGAGAAGCTGACCGGTTCTCAGCTGTGAAGAAATTCTCCCCATTTTATATAACTCGAAGGTTCATTACTGCATTCACCTGTCCCTATTCTTAGCCAGATCGATCCAGTCCATGCCACCACTTCCAACTTCCTGAGGATCCATCTTAATATTCATCCACCCATCTACGCTTGGGTCTTCCAAGTGGTCTCTTTCCCTCAGGTGTTCCCACCAAAACCCTGTCTACACCTCTTGTCTCCCCCATACGTGCTACATGCCCAGCCCATCTCATTCTTCTCGATTTGATCACCTGAACAACACTGGATTCGGAGTACACATCAATAAGCTCTTCATTTTGTTTTCTCCACTCCCCTCTTGGCCCCTCTTAGGCCCAAATATTCTAATGTAACCTTCATTACATTTAGAAATTCAGATCGTGTCGCGGAGTGAACATATTCCATCGCCAATCCAAAAACTATTCAGCTAATTCTGTGCACGTAATTTCTTGTTGTGGGAATCATATGAAACACAAACGTATTCTGTGGGCAGAACAGAGGTGTTTTCGAAATGAAACCTGATGGTACAGACAGTATTCTCTGCGCTTTAACGGTCACTCGCTTCACGGTACACTAAATGACGCAGGGCGCAGCAGAAATGCGAACCTAATTCTTAACGCTGCACAGAATCATCTTAGTCTAATTCTACGCGCATAACGTGTCGTAGTTTACTGCAACATACCTAAATCTATGAAGTGACGTCTTATTCGCGCTAAGAATAGCATTGGCGCGTTTGTGCCGAATCCACTATACCACGTAAATGGGTTCACTTTGTGTAACGTCGCAACAACAACAACACCACACACGTTGTGTACCCTGAAGAGGACAGGATGTCTCCCACCCGCCTGCCGCCACTAGACTGCGCGTGGGGAACGCTACAGCCTTGAGCAGAAACGACTTCAAAAGTGCGTGCGTGCAAAGTGAAAAAGCACACCATTATCAGAAATGTTACGGGAGCTGATAATCTCTCAGCTCACCTTTATTGTCGCAGAGTTTTTTTTTATCTTAGCTTTCACTAATGAGATGAGAAATCACAAAATTTACTGTTATGGTTTGCGCTGTTACTCAACCAACCGCGTTCGGAAGGTGTCCATTACACAGGAGCCCATTTGCGACAACAGCACAGGCAACGGAAGAAACACTGCAGCACGAGAAAGGGGGTTTGGACGGATAGATAGTTCACAACTGAACTAGCAAAGTGAATTTAGTTGTGGGTCAGAATCTATCCTGACTTTGCAAACAGTCATAAAAGCACGTCCCTGCAAAAAATAATTTTTATTTCTACATTTAATGACATTTCCCAACTCCGTCGCTTGTACAGGAACTAATATCGAAGTGATATGACTGATGGATTGAAATGGACGAAGAAGGAGGTGGCCATAACCAGTTCTAAGGTACTATCCCACTTACTTGGACCAAGAACCAAGAAATTCCACTCCGGCCCAAGATGCGAATTCTGGACTTCATAAACACGAAGTCGGAATGCCAACCATTTTAGGCCGTTAAGCAAGCAAAGTATTAATAATTATTCGCATGACACTGTACTAAAATACGTCCCTTTAATCATATCAACACCTTACATTTCTAACGTCTGCGATACACAATTCAGAACTTGGAGAATATTTATACCATGTAAAAAATTTAAAGTTTTTGTACAGTGGTTACGGTTGTGATGTTGTATTTCGAAACACGTAACACTCAGATCGGGAGATTTAAAATGAAGAGTTATGAGATTTGGGACTCTCACAGCGGTGTTACTCAAAATTCGTGCAAGGACGAAGCATCACATCCCGGAAGACCTAAATTTTCAAATTTTCCGTTCTCCTGCCCTTCAAACTATAACGCTATGAGGACGTGTACATCAACGGATGTAAAATTCAAGATGCTCTTAACCTCAGTACCGTAAATATGGTATGTGTGTGTGTGTTCAGCTTCATGTACCAACTGCTTTACCACCGGTACCTTCAGACGTGGTGAAAAAAAATTCCCAGTCCCCGTCGGCAACTGAAAACTGGCGAGAACACAAAATTATTACAGCCAAACTAGATTACATACAGTTACAAATGTTGGAAACCTACTTGAAAACAGAGCAGCGCATGTCAGTCGAAAATCTAAATTGTTCTCATCCTGTCACAAACACACGCGATAGCGTCCGTGACTCAGTACTATGCGTAAATAACCTTCAAACAAATTACGTAGGAAGAACAGCAAAGCAATTTTCTGTTTCAGCTTTTTCCAAAGTGTGCGTTGCAAGAGCTAATGCCACGGGTTCATCGAATTCCCACAACTTCGGAGTAAGCCGTGTTCCTTTGACCGCGGTTGGTTTCCTCTTATTTCTGCCACTGCTAGTTAGGCATCTTCGAACTTGCCATGCAAAAAAAGAAGTTTCTGTCTCCCGCCCTTTGCTGGGCCCTGTTCTACAGTTACAGAGTTCAACGTTCTCGTTAATTGTTTCAACGAAGCCCTAAGGTACATACATATGGTACACGAAATTTCTGAATTTAAGGATGGGGTCGTACTCGGAAAGGCTTCGAACCGCTACTGTAACCTCCAGTGAATGTTTACGAACTGAAGACACCTGAACAAAGGAGGTGCCTCGTACCTTAATAAAATATTAACTGAGGCTATGGTGTACCGATCGTTGTGTGGGAACTCACGCAATGACAACCGCTCTTCACACAGATCGATAACTTACGTATCAAGTACACAGTTGGTACTCTCCCATGAAACTTCAAAACTAGAAGCGAATACTTCGGCACAGTTTACAGACTGGGGAGGAGAAGCATCTCAAGACATGCCATGTGGTATACCCAGGATCTTCAAAAAGGAACTGGGCACTGAAACTTTTAAACATCTGTGGGACCGGATAGGCAGAATAACAAAACCGACTGACTTTTTGCTCTGAGCATACTACAGTGACCTCTCCCCAAAATGACGCTGTTTTAACCGGTTTTCCAGCTTCAACGCCTTGATTTTTAAACAATAAAAACAGAAGAAAGGCGAAATAATGAATGTGGTTCAGTTAGGTTGCTTTATTCTGACATGTTTAAAGACTGTTATTGTGTTAAGTATATGAAACAGATAAATCGTTGTTACATTGGTAATGGTCAGTGACTATTTGTATCTCTACATTGCATTTTTATTATTTATTTATATCTGTCTGTCTATTAGCAGCCCTGACACGCGGTCCCATATATGTCTGTTGCATACTTCATAATCATCAATGCTTGCTGGATTTACCATATTCGCTTGATACACATGTCACACTGGTCTGTACACAGTTTTTAACAAATTATCCTAAGCCGATGGTATCACATGTGAATGTGAATGGATTAGACGTGATACCTTTGATAATTAACAAGATACTTACTGGCGTTTAAATTCAAAACCTCCTAAATATAATACCCCTCTGAATACTGACGAACCACCAAACAAAAAACCAACCAAGGTCAGACAGTTGTGCTGGGCTATGCTACTGAAACCTCGATGGGGACTGTGCTTACTCTAATTTACGATTTTGCCGTCTTGGCTGAAGGCCTTGACGTGCATACTAACGACTTCTGCTGCCAATGGCATTATGTCCTTGTGGGTGGAAGGACTTTGGTTGAATGAATATCTGAGGTTTGCAACCAGAGTGGCTCAATAGCGTAGGCTGCAAGTCTGTGTGAACATCGGAGGGGAAGAGGGATTCTTTTGGCCAAAGGCCTTCAAAATTATGACGGGTGTGGGCCAAATGCTTTCTTTTAACTATACCCTGGCATTCGCCTGACAACTGAGGAAAACCATAGGATTGCCAAAAGGTGCTAGATGGAGTTCTTTCTGTCGGCTTGGCCGCTTTGGTGCATCAAACCTGGACCTGCCTGCTATTTCCCGTCGCTTTCGACTAAGGCTTCAGGAAGACTTGGTTCAGCTGTCGGTCGATATAAATGTCCTCTTGGATTTTACCACCTGTAACTTTCTGACATGGGCGGAGGCATCAGACCCCAGATCGGGTACGCGTATTCCATCACAGGACGAATGAGCTGCTTGTAAGAAGAACACTGTCTCATGGACAGACCACTTCTATCAAGGATAGGGCTTTGCATCCACAGTCTCTGTGCAGCCTTCCTTCCGGCCTGATTTATGTGGTTCGACCAGGTCAGTTGTGTACAGAGGATCACCCCAAGACACCGTGCTCTATCGGTACCATAACGGGCTGTACTTGCCGATGCTTTTAAATGCGTCTCGCGGTCTTAAAGAGGAGTACCACAGTGCTGTTCGAGACGTCGATGGCGATCTTCGAGTCGTGTTACCAGAGCTCGCAGCTGCTGAGCGATCTCCACGCAGCTTACGAGCCGCGTCTGACAGTGGGACGTTTCTGTGACGGACGTGTCATCCGTGATAATAGGCAACTCGATATGGTCGGAAGGTGTTGGCATGTCGTTCACGTACAGGCTGAAAAGGCCGGGACGGGGGGCAAGTCCACACCGAACCACTTCAGTCCGCATGCTACAAGTCAGCATTCATGTAAATTATGCAGAAAATTCGGTTCCTACCTCACAGAGAACACAGCCATATCGATTATAAAGACTGATCGGTAAATGAAAATAAGGGAAATAATCCGTGTTTATTGTACTAAAACATATAAACACGAATACACTGTGCGGCAAAATAAAGAGCATTACATACGTACTGCTGTCACTGGAATTTTAACGGCAGTGATAATACGAACCTCTCCGACATACTGTACATATGAAACTTCTGGCAGCTGAACGATGAGAATGGAGAAGGGGCGGTTTATTTACTTTTTATTGTTTACTTAGCAGTGATATGAGGAGCTCATACTAAAGGTACACAGTGTCGAATAGCAGGATGAAAGGTAACACTGGCAATGACGTGGTACGGACCGGTCACGGCCTGTTTCTGGGCACTACCCCAGCATTCGCATGGAAGGACGGAGTAAAGTCACGAAACAGTGTACCGGCCGAGGCTGAAATCAAGCACCTCCGGGAGAAAATTCAGAATTTAATCTCTTACGTCAGTTTCCTCGCCACTCCAAATTATCACGTATGTCTCCGGCAACATACGAATTAAAAAATCTAAAGAAACGAACAGTTTATATGACATTAAATAAATGAAATGTGGAACTGCAGGGCAAAATTTGTTTTAAAGAGCATCATGTACGTCATTAGTATTTACATTTACATGACAATAAAGCAAGACGGAATACTACCATTGAAGTTACAAAGAAGGCAGAGAAATGGCACGGAGCAAACCACACGTTCACACCCACAGTCACTGGAAGTGCGCGAGGCGACTAGCAGCAATGGGGAGGGTACGAAAGGTTCGTCCTGTTGCGGACTCTGAAGATTTTAGTCTGAAACGAAACATCCACAGTACCGTCACACGCGCCACGGAATATGAAGTTAAACATTGCTGTTTTCAGGACTCAGCGAGCTGATACCCTGCACACTGACAATACCGTACTGGGCCTGCGTGTTGAAAAACCTGCTAGTCCTTTTTGAGCAGCTGACTCCAGCAGAAGCGGTCAAGTAATTGCCCACCATTACGGGACCTAAATGTTCATTACCGTACTCATAACAGCACGCTACTGGATCCAAACCTCAGCCAGCCGAATCCACACTTCCACGTACTGTTTCTTTAAAATCCATTCTAGTATATGTCGGGGGGGGGGGGGGGGGAAAATTTTTTTTTTACCCCAAACCCTTTTTTTTTTTAAAACAAGAAGTACAAAAAAAAAAAAGACCAAGCTCATAAAAAAGTACTTTGGTTCGTTCGGACACGCCCG
>Ga0123354_10009499_pt1 | contig 14902 bp, 7 predicted proteins | sample TergutLab28metaG_2_FD_97872 | JGI IMG/M metagenome (GOLD analysis project Ga0123354, IMG submission 97872) | Labiotermes labralis P4 segment gut microbial communities from Petit-Saut dam, French Guiana - Lab288 P4 | ecosystem: Host-associated > Arthropoda: Insects > Digestive system > Gut ...
CCCCCACCACCACCACCCCCACCACCACCACCACCACCACCACCACCACCACCACCACCACCACCACCACCACCACCACCACCACCACCACCACCACCACCACCACCACCACCATCACTACCACCACCATCACCACCACCACCAACAACAACAATAACAACAACGACGTGTAATGAAGCCATTACCATTAATTAAGTCCCAGTAATTTGATATATTCTTTTCAGACTGTCATGGCGATTTTTGCGCAGATAATAGTCTTGTGGATTACTACTTATCGTTTGATAATGAATTTGTTCCGACATTTCGGAGGAACCAATTTATCCTACACCCTGTAATTACCCAAAAGTCTGTAACTGGGCCGGTTAGTTCAGTTGAATTTGTCTGCACGTTATTGTGCGTTTGGTAACGCGATGATTTGTTGCGTGTCCTTCGAGAAAATAAAAATGTTCTTGTAAAGCGGAGATGTTTGGATTTGCGATCTCCGAACGGTAGGTACCGAGGTGAAGGTCTTCTGGGACATGATTCGGTATGTACCTAAAGTAACGACGCTGTCAGTTGCTGTGATTGCATAAGATGGAAAGATACTGGCAAGAGAAAAATGAAGTATACTGGAAGCATAACACTTTTAAGTTCCACTTGTCCACCACATATCCCATATGGACTGGTCTGGATTCAAACGCAGTCCTCCGGGGTGAGAAAACGATTAAACCACTGAGCCATGGCGTGGCCCTGCGGTTCGGAGCAAACCACTGCCGTCATCTTCAGGTTATAAAAGCCTATCTGAAGCTATGACGACAGGTTCCTTCGAAATTTTGGTACTTGTCCACCAAAAAGGACGCCACGAAACCAAACTAGTTCGTAAAACCTGGAAGTTATTTTTCTTTTTTATTTCAAAACACTGCTGAATGTTACGTAAACTTATCTGTATGATGAGTCTGCGCTCTTCTGTGCTATTACGCAGCGTATAGTGGTAATTCCTTACCGACGTTTCGGCACAACCTATCGATCCATTCCCAAGGGCCAAGAAATTCTTTTTGTTCTCTGATTTCTTGGTGGGCCCGGGTAACTCAGTCGGTATAGCGATTCGATAGGGCTGGGCAGTCCGGGAATCGAATCCCGGTGGGGCGACATTTTCCACACCCATCCAGACCGACCCTGGTGCCCACCCAACCTCCTATACAATGGGTACCGAGTCTTTCTTGGAGGTAAAGCGGCCGGGGCGTAGAATTGACCACCCTCATCATCTGGCGCCGAGGCTAAGGAAAGAGTAGGGCTGTACCTCTACTCCCCCTTTCAGCCTTCGTGGCCTGTTCTAGGGTGAGGTTTATCTTTACCTTTACCTTGACCACTGAATGTGGGGCCGATATGTTGTCCTGAAATGTCGGTAAGGAATTACCACTATACGCTGCGTAACGTCCCAGAAGAGGGCAGATATCATCTAATTCATAACACAAGCCTGAAATCACGCATTAATCTGTATACAGTGGTTACGGACGCCTCTTGCTTGTTCCCGATGCACGCCAGCTACAACAGCAGTAGGAAACTCCGCACGATCATACACTGGCGAACCGCAGCTGCTGGAGTTCACAAGATTATGGACTGACTCGAGTGGAGTTCGTTTCCCAAGCCCAGGGGATAGAGATCGAAAACTCAGATACACTTGTCAACAAAATCAGCTTATACGCCATCCAATTTCTCAGTTCTTTCAACGTAATGCCTTAAGTGTCGTATCTTTTGGAGTAAGAAGTGGTTATATCCATCAAGTATATTTGTGAGATCTGTGTGTGTCTTTGCACTAATGATATGCGACACGTCAAACAGCTAACAGGATTATTATTATTATTATTATTATTATTACCTTAACATGTCAGAGAATTAATAATATGCCTTTTAACCAACAGATGTGCAGTTAGTTGGAAATAAGTATGTAAAGGTAAAGGTAAAGCAGTCTCGTTACAGCTTATGAACATAAACGTGAAACTAAAGCCACATTGTACAGTAATTATCCTACGAACTGTACAAAAAAAAAGATTATCATTTCGATTCCTGACAATTGCGAGAGTTTGTTATATCTTTCACAGCTTCCAGACGTGTTCAAGTGTCCATCCAGGATTCTTTGGGGTAATTAGAGGGATCTGTTCCACAGAGGGCTAAGCAGTTGGAGAGTGAAGCTGATAATTAGTGCCGACTTCAAGAACGATTGGCTCTATACCTCCGCTCCTCCTTATGTCTAAATGGCGTTCGCAGGGACAGCTTTGCGATTTACCTCATATCAACATGAAAATATATTTTAATTTATTTAATCTAGAGGCACGCGGTGACGTAACTGGTTAAGACTTTGCACTACAAGCCGGAAGGTCGCGGGTTCGATTCCCGATGGCGTAATTGCACTTCTTCCTTGACATAATCCTTCCGGCCGTACTATGGTCCTGGAGTTGACTCAGCCTCTAACAGACATGAGTCCCAGGGATATTTCCTGGGGGGGGGGAGCATAGGCGGCGGGTAAGTAGGGCCGACACTTTGCCACCTTCGTGTACCTATTATCTTCAAATATGGGGCCCTCAATTTTCTGGAACCCTCAGGGCCTCTCCAGACCCGTACAGGATTTGCTGTACCTTTACCTTTACCTTTATTTCATCGAAGTTTCAACGCTGCAGAACTGTTTTTGTTTTTAATCTTTTGGCGCCGGAATTATTTTTTTAATTTTAGCACATCCTGTATATAAAATGTGAATAATACAGAACCAAATACTTTAGAATTATGAAACAAACTGCATTTTGAAGAGAAAAAAACGGAGAGTATATACCATGTTTTAAATATTCGGTACCTATATTTGTTGAATAAATATATAAAATGCAACTTTGGAGGTTAGCGGTGCGGTACGACCACTGTAGTTGACATTAGGCGTCTAAAGGTTAATAATAAACGTGTATGAAGACAAAAAATTTGAGGAAATGTTTCCCTCTTTGAAGGTGTTGACGTCGCTTCTCAATTATTCATAGGATATAATGTTCTTTATTGTGCAAGTAAGAAGTAGAAAAAGAATATAACAAGACTCCCCTATTATTTTCCTCTAACGGGGTTCACTCGCCAACTTCTAACCCCTACATCGGCCTTTAATCTATCTTTCAAATAATACAAGCTTCAACTTTGGTACCTGCCCTAAAATTCTTACAGGCAAAAACACTGAAATACAAACAAGAGTCTTCACCACTTCATTTCCCATTCTCTGTTTAAACACTGTATGTATATCGCTCCTGAACTGTAACATGCATATCTTGTGTATTTAAAATCCTGTAATCAATTCTATACCTGACACAAGATTAATATAGACTTATACTAACAGATAGCGGGAATAACATCATTAGCATACGGAATAAGGACAGACCTTTGCCTGCGGAACTTGTTTATCTAATCGACACACTTTCCTTTTCCTAAGCCATTGGTCAGTCCGCCAGCACCTTGCGCTGTCCAGAACTCTTACCAACAGCGAATAATGAAGCTTCCGCGCACACTTAAACATTTCCATATAAATACAGGGTGACCTAAAAAAAACAATGTAATTTTGCTTAAGTAGAATGAGAATCGGATTCAATTTTTAATATTTTCTAATGGTTTCCCTCGCCATCCATGTTTGAATTTCAGTGTAATAAGCCTGTATTTACATGAAACATTCTCGTTTTCTGCTAGCTCCGACATGTGACTTTATATCCTAAATGCTAATCAGCTACTAACAAACAAGGCGCCTGTACCTATCAAACATTAACCTTTTGGCGCCGGAATTATTTTTTTAATTTTAGCACACCCTGTATATAAAATGTGAATAATACAGGAACCAAACAAGTTAGAATTATGAAACAAACTGCATTTTGAAGAGGAAGAAAAAGGAGAGTAAACAACATGTTTAAAATATTCGGTACCTATATTTGTTGAATAAATACATAAAATGCAACTTTGGAGGTTAGCGGTGCGGTACGTCAACTATAGTTGACGTTAGGCGTCTAAAGGTTAAAGAAATTCACGTATAGGGGCTACCAGTAAGGTTCGTGTGTTTGAACGCCTGACTGCTGGCTAGAAGTCGGTGTGCATCCGGAAGGTCCTGCGACCGGCCAACTCGATCAAGGCTTCCCAAGGTTCTCGTCCATCCGAGAACAAATGATGAGTTAAAATCTACACGCCACACTTTTTACTAAATGCTTAATGGCACCCCTTCGTACACAAAGCTCAAAAGTTTTTTCCAAAATGCAGCCGTTCCGCCCAGACTTCCTCCTAATGCTGCCTTCAGAAACGCAAAATTCGGCCCAAATATTCATTCTCTCTTCAACTTGACTGCAGCCTATCTTCGCAAGAAGAACGAACTAGCTGTGTCTGGGAACCTTTAGAGTAGTAAATAAAGGTTGTGCCTCTCCTTACGCCCCCCTAACCCCACCCCCCCCCCCACCCCCCTAGCCCCGCTTCTTCAATCTATCTGTGCGTGAGCGCTGTACGCATCGAGGCAGCAATGATCAACTTCACGTGTTTGCTATTCGTGTTGCTGATTGCATGAATTTCCTGACGATTTCTTACACCGGTAAACATACTGGTAGATACTGTGACCGCTGCAAGCTTTCAATTAAACGCCTCAATTCTTAATTTCAAAGGATAATTCGACAATAGCGCTATATTCTTCCACCTAGCCAAGACTTGCTGCGTCACATGTCTTAAGCACACCCATGGGTCTTTAACCTTTTGACGCCTAATGTCAACTATAGTGGTCGTACCGCACGGCTAACCTCTAAAGTTGCATTTTATATATTTATTCAACAAATATAGGTACTGAATATTTTAAATATGGTATAGTCTCTCCGTTTTTTTTTCTCTTCAAAATGCAGTTTGTTTCATAATTCTAACGTATTTGGTTCTTGTTTTATTCACATTTTATATACAGGATGTGCTAAAATTTAAAAAAAATAATTCCGGCGCCAAAAGGTTAAACTGCGACTCGGCTATAAATTCATATTTATTCACGATTCGTGGTCATCTTTGCATCTCACATTAAAGCTTAGCAAGTGACGTTCGGATCAAAGACCGTAATGATATGAGTCTGCTTCATCAGGATATATCCCACCATGTTTTAGTAAAACAAAAATCGTCTTAAGAGTACTTGGCCTATTATACTTGTCTCTTTGTGGCATATTCTGTGGTGCAACGCCCTGTAAAAGGGTAAATCAATCCCATTACAGGCCTGGAGGAGCCCAGAGGGTTCCAGGAAGTTAAGGTTCCCAGATTTCATGACAACGGCACATGATGGTAGTAGGTTGTCAGCCTTACGCACCGGCCGCCTTTACCCCCAGGAAATACTCCTGGTACTCATTTCTGTTAGAGGCTGAGTCGACCGCAGGACCATAGTGCGATCGGAAGAATGACACCAGCTGGGATCGAACCAGCGACATTTCGATGTGTAGCACATCACCTTAACCACTGTGCTACCGCGGTCCCCATATATGGACAGGATCTAAGCAAACCAGCATTAGAACTGTGCAATGTCATGTTCTGCGGTGCAACACCCTGTATACATATTAATAACGTGAAATTAGCAGCCACTGTAGGAAAGCCAAGGAATGTTTTAATATATGTTAATAGGTCATCAGTAAGAAGTATTTATCTCGTAACAGGTATAAATTAAGTAGATATCTATCTTATGCTTGATGCATTTCATCGTCACATTTTCACCTTGCAGGCGATCCAGCGTTATTACAATAATCAACACCTGCTTTAACCGCCCGAAGCATCAAGGTGTTAGAAGCAGAACATCTTTCGCCGTACTGCTGTGCACATTACGATAACATTCTACACACACAAACTGCTCCCTTCTGAATGCCCTCCACTTGTATTAATAATACATTTTGAATAGTCGTAAATAAATGCATAATGTAATAGCAAATGTTTGTTTCGTTAATATCTAACGGTTTTAAATATTTCCATGCTCCCTATAAGTCCCATCGCTTGGTTCTTAAGTTTTTTTTAAATTGTTTTTAACCTAGGTGATTGTTTTATCTTTTCAGTGCAATCACTTGGTATTTGTTCCAAGTAGTCACCCTACAATTGAAAGTCGGTCTGTCCGTCCTGGCTTCTAGCACCTCCCCTCTATGGGGCTGTTACGAACCCTATTATATATTGAGTGTAACTACTGGAGTCAAATTCGCCTGGGGTTGTTCTGGCTAAAAGACTAACCTGCCTTGTGTCCCAAGTAGTGATTTTTGTCAAGAATAGATATTATATACCTAATTCAATAATACAGTATTTATAGCGATACACATATATGATATGTACAAGTATGCTGTCCAGGCCTTGTACAGCAGATTTATGATGTATTTTTTTTTAACTTTTGCTGAATATAACAGGATAGTGACGTCAGTTGTCCTAATGTTGCCTGTGGTAAAGGTACAGCAGTACCATTAGGGGCCTAGAGTGGCCCAGAGGGCTTCAGGAAGTTAAGGTTCCCAGATTTCATGACAACGGCACAGGATGGTGCTAAGGTTGTCAGCCTTACGCACCGGCCACCTTTACCCCCAGGAAATGCTTCTGGTACTCATTTATGTTAGAGGCTGAGTCGATCCCAGGGCCATAGTGCGGCCAGAAGGATTTTTTATCAATGAAATGGGATCGAACCAGCGGCCTTCCGATTTGTAGCACAGCACCTTAACCACTCTGCTACCGCGGTCACCAATGTTGCCTGTGTCACAGTATAATCCTCGTATACTGGGTTTTCATTTTATGACGCTGCGTAAGCTTGGGGTAAGCGCTGAACCAGTCTAGCCCTACCCGCTTCTACTTACATGTTCGCAGCGACATAACTGGACAGCCGTATTTTCTGTGTTGGATTTTATCTTATCCATTCTTATAAATATTTTTCATTATCATGACTATATATGACCTCTGCTAGCTGCCTGCATAATTTCGGATGAAATCACATAAGTACGGGATTTTTAAAGCCACTTGAAAATCGCGAATATTTGTGCGCCTTGAAAAAGTTGCAAGTCTTACGGAGAAATTTTCTTATGCGGGCACTACAATTTTAGAAGCTCTCTGCCACAAATTCGTTTGCGGGGTGCTAAGCCATTAATGTGTGTTTTGAGGAATATTAATTTAGTATCACCATGTTCAATCATCCAAAAGTCGAAGTTGTACATTACCTCTCATAGTAACAATCATGGCTGTAGCTCTTCATGTACATTATATGCAGTTACTATTTCCCACTGCACATTTGACCTATTGTGTCTACCTCACCAATATAGAGCAGTGAATACGGCTTAGAGGAATGGTAAGTCTTTATTGTCAGGTTCATGCCAAGTCCATCAGCATGCAGAAGGGCAAAATGCAAAATTTCTTTGGTGAGGCAGATAGTAAGTAGACTGATTTTGTGTTTTAAAGGGGTTTGACCCTTTAAATTGCAATAGTTAATGTGAGATTTACGTTTAGATTGTGTCTGCTCATTGCCTACTGGACAGGAGAATGTGTCGGTCCCGGCGCTGGTCTTAACGCGCTGGCTAAGACAAACATCGTTCTTGCCAGGAGTATGATTCTACATTCTTTCTTTCATTCCTTCTATCTCTCGTTGTTCTTTCTTCCTTCCTTCTTTTTCTCTATCTTTCTTTTTCTTTTCTTTCTGTCCCTCATTCTTTGTTTCTTTATTTTTTCTTCCTTCTTTCTTTCTCTTTTATTGTTTCTTTCCCCCATTCTCTGTTGCTTTATTTTTTTCTTCCTTCTTTCTATATTTCTGTTTTATTCTTTCTGTCCCTCTGTCTTTGTTCGTTTATTTCTTCCTTCCTTCTTGCTGTCTTTCTTTCTTTCTTTTTCTATTCTTTCTGTCCCCCTCTTTTTTTTGTTTCTTTATTTTTCCTTTCTTCTCTCCTTCCATCTTGCTTCTTTCTTTCCCCATTCTCTGTTGCTTCATTTTTTCTTCCTTCTTTCTATATTTCTGTTTTAATCTTTCTGTCCCTCATTCTCTTTTGCTTTACTTTTTCCTTCCTTCTTTCTATCTTTATTTTTTTATTCTTTCTGTCCCTCAGTCTTTGTTCGTGTATTTCTTCCTTCCTTCTTGCTGTCCTTTTTCTATTCTTTCTCTTCCCCTCTTTCTTTGTTTCTTTGTTATTCCTTTCTTCTCTCCTTCCTTCTTGCTTCACGTATTAGTTTTATAGTGAGACTTGTTTTCATTTTCGAATATCTTTCAAGGTAATGGAAAGTTGTGATTGAATTAGCGGTCTGTGATGACAAGTGAAGATTTCAGAATAAGAAAATTAGCACCTTCTGGCATGTGACACCGTATGGTCTTTTCGCAGTTACCAACGTTTAGGAGGACCCTTTCTGACATCTGAAGATAGGGGCACTAGTTACCCCCTTGAGAACCTTAATCCTTATTTCGGAAAGTGACATGAAGTTAACGAGGACGTTCCTATCCCAAGACTGACAGTGTACTCATGAAGTGTCTTTGATCCCGACTCTCACACAAGGCAACTGGACAACAACCATAGTCCACTAACGTCCTAGTATGATGCTTAAAATTAATTTATTAATTTTTGGTGAAACATCGACTGGATCAGCGTGTCATTTCCCCTTGTATATGAACATCGTACCGACAGTGCATGGCTACACCAAACGCGAATTTGACCGTTGTGTGGCAGGTGAACCTCGATGGACAGTGTCCTTAATGCCGCTAGCTTATACGCACATATGCATACGGGAACATAATTCCGTTATAATGGGGTACTATCAATATTTCGCAGCTTGACAGGTAGCCTGCCTGCAAACTGTAGTGGTGGCAGGTGTTTACTTCAACACCGACCCATGTCTCATGGTAACTGATGTACTCTGTATTGGCCCACATTTGCAAACTGCTGTTCAGATTGACACAAAATTAATGACATTGCTCTACACAGGGATGTCAAATTCGTTTTCGACATCACGCTAAGTTTTGGCCATGCTGAAAATTCGTATTATGGGATTATTGATTGTAACAGTTCGTGATGTGGTCAGTGGGAAGTATTGATCGAATGATTTGTCTACATGACTACTGTAGTCACTTATGTTATGAAGATGAAGACAGCATCTTCCGTCGAAAAGTTTGTGTCCATGTGCCACAGTACATTGTATCTAAACTAAGGTCACAATTTAGCATCACTACTCCACTCAGCTCCACCCTGAGCATGTTATTAGCAGCAGCTGGACAGCTCTGACTGTACCTTGTCTTCTTCAGTAGCTGCCCACCTCTCCTTCTCCTATTCTAACACCTACACTTGCCAGTTCATGTCACACAAGCCGATCATCGCAGTTTTGGTCGCGTGTTTTTCTGTGACCCCAAGAAAACAGGAGTCCCTTAGGTACAGCTGCCTCATCCCAACGACATGCCCAAGACGTTCCTGTTTGCAGCTGTAATCATGACAGCTATACCCGCGTCTTTAAAGGCACTATAATTTTCATCTCATTTGCCAGACCTAGAAGATGTAAGGGGATACGCGGTGGTTTAGTTGGCTGAAGCACCACGCTACTAGCCGGAATGTTTCGGTTTCGATTCCCGATGGGGTCATTGGGATTTTTAGTTGATTTTTTTCCTGCCGGCCGCACTATGGCCCTGGCATCGAGTCGTCTTCTATGAGAAGTGAGTACCAGGGGTAACTACTGGAAGCTAAAGGCGGCCGGTGCCTAGTGCTGACATCCTTGCCCCCTTCGTGTGCCTATTGTCTAGAATTTCTGAGAGCCTCCTTCTCCTGAAGCCCTAAGGACCTGTCTAGGCCTGTAATGGGAAAGCTTTACCTTTTATCTTTCCGTGAAGTTTTGAGTGACATATTTTACCGAAACATTTGTGCACACCAACCAGACTACACGGTATCATAAACTGGAAAATCACAGGTTACTTTATTACCGTGTTTACAAGGTCCCGCCACTGGTTCCGGTCCACACAGTGATATTCTAACACTTTCAAATTTATCATTCCCTCTACGCCTAGGTCTTTCAAGCTGTCCCTTCCCTTCAGGTTTTGCGACTGAAATTTTAATATTTTGTGTCAAATACATTAAATAATATAATCTTCTTCTTCTTCTTCTTCAGGCGTTGAACCTCCTTTAATTGGAGGTTTTGGCCTTCTCAACTACATCCTTCCACTTTGCTCTATCCTGGACACAGGTTAACCAAATTTTGATCTTCATTTGACCAAGGTTCTGTATGACCTTGTCCTCCCATCTATATTTGGGTCTTCATCATGGTCTCGTGGTTAAGGGATTCCATTTAAATATCTTCTTAGCTGCCCTGGCTTCAGGCATTCTTTGTATATGGCCGAACCAGCTTAGTCTCTGGGCTTTAATGTAGTTATGTATATGTATATATTTTCGTGCTTTATCAGTTTGTCCAATTCTTCATTGTTTTTAATCCTCCATGTTTGATTTTCAAATAATATAATATATTATTAAATTATTGATATGTCGCAGTGTTGAGTGCCCATTTTAAGCCGCGACACAGATTAATCCAAGAGATTTATCTTGCGTCCCTTGGAGTCACAAATAAATGTTGGTGTGAAAATTAAGAAGTCGTGTCTCGTAATAAGGAATAAGATGTTTTAATGATTTAATAAAATGAAGATAAACACAGTGCATTTTCGCACTTCTGTATGAACGCGATCTTAGTGCTGTGATTCCTCTTATGGCTCTCATATCTACAGTTAGTCTTCATTATAATGCAAATTTGAACTTCCCCGTGCTTTGCGAGCCATTCCTGAAACTGAGAGCTTTGCTAGTTGTATGGTAACTTAGGTGAAATAGGATAATCTTGTTTGGCTGATTTGACAGTTTTTAGTTGAGAGGGCGGCAGCCCTGTTGGTTAATGATCTCTGTCACTTTTAGCAGCGAAAGCAAAATTGTGAAAAAGTGATTCGTAGGTTCGTCATGTCTGTCTGTCCGTCCGTCTACGAGGAACAACTCTGGCTGCCACTGGGCGGATTTTCACGAAATTTTATATTTGTGTATTTTTCGAAAAAAAAACTGTCGAGAAAATTCAAATTTCGCTAAAATCCGACAATACAGGGGTGCTGATAAGTCCTTAGCCCGACCAGGAAGGAAACAGGCTAATGTTTCTGTCAGAATGGCGTGAATTTCCTTCGGCGCCTTGCCTTGCAGGAAAAAAAAAAACTTGACGACAGCTCGCGTCTCGATATTGTTGAAATCGTGCGCGTCCCTGACATGCTTCCGAACTTGTTTCCTTCCTGGTCGGGCTAATGACTTATCAGCACCCCGGTAATAACGGGTACTTTGCATGAAGACACATTTCTTATCATATTTCCTCAATTCTTCTTAGAATGAGAAATGTTTCAGACAAAAGTTGTAGAGAAAATCACAACACACAGTTTGTGTTCAATAACTTGTTTTTTCCCCCGAAAATCGTACCACTTAGGATATAATGTGGAAAAATATTGTAAATCCGGACAGCCCACAGATGATGGTATGGTGCATGCTTGTCGCATGCTGAATACCTCAGGCTACAAACATAGTCTCGGAATATGTAATAATTATTGCTTTTCCATTAAACAATGGTTGTACGGGCGCGCCTTAATGTTATGTTTTACGCTCATTGCCTGTCCTTTTTTTTTAATATCTTGATGGTCAACCAGACTTTGCTGCAATGTCACTAAACGTGACTACATGTACAGTAAAACGCCGCTGTTACTACACTTACCAAGTTAGTGTGAGTTGGTAACAAGTGGAGTCATTAGGTTCTTTCACGACGCACTCAGCATATCTTTTGCGACGGGTAGACGGGAGGGTACATAGTGCTGCCGGGCAGAGAGGCGCAAACTGTCAGTTTGGCAGCGCACCAAACTGCTTCGCTGCCTGATAATTTGCAACATCCATTGCACCAGCACCGAGGGTCTCATAAAGTTGAGAACCCCCCCCCCCCCAAGCGTTTCTCACATTCTTCCTTCTTTGTCTTATCACGAACAATCGATACGCACCGTATTAACGCCGGTCAGATTTGCGTTTTTGTCTCTTGAGTCAATAACAATTCTACTCTGTTGCGATTTGACACACAGATTTGTTCTTTCGAAGTATCGAGTCGTAAGTTGTTGAACTGTTCTTTGTCGTCTGCTGAGAGCCAGCAGATATATTTACCTGTAAAGATTTATATTCATGATGTACCCCTTTCCTATTCCATTCACATAACCAGGGAGGACTCCCAGGCTTTTGCGCAGACCCTAAAAGTATTTAAATTGCGCATGGAAGTACGGTCAGAAATTTTTATACGTTTCAAACCCATCATTTATTATCATGTCTACATTTCGTTTTACCGTTTGTAAGCTTTGCAATTGAAACTGATCCAAGAAACAGACAGTGAAACAGTCTCTCAGATTGTAGCGTTGAATAATTCATATTGGGAATTTTATGAACTACGAATTGGGAGGAATGAGGAAGATATGGGTTGCCGTGCTTGGAGTAAGTAAAGCAAGCAATCATAACAGGAACGCTTTATAGCCTGCATTCCTATGAATCTTTCTACACAGAGGCCATTATTACCGTATCGTTCAATATCGGATATCTGTAAACGTAAATATTAAAATAACTTGCACCCCTGTTTCCAAGATGGTGTGCCGTGAAGCCCTGGGGTTCCTTGAAATCAAAAAAGACTTCTGCAACAAAATTAATTTGCAATGTCAATGATCCTTTAAGCATTATGAATATAACTTTCGTGTTAAATATTTTCTTTATCTGTATTTTGGCAATGGTTTATTTGTTTAAGTATTTCTTAATTATTGCAACACCAGAATAAACATAATAGCGATATTTTGGAAACGAATTTTCGTTTGATATGGACGCTTATATTATTTTTTAAAGTTTTTTCCATATACATGCAGTGTGATTTTTTGTCTAAATTTGCACAATTAAGAAACGTGTTTAAGCCATACCTTTGTTTAATTATGATTATTATCCTCCTTACATTATTTTTTTAATTTTGATGATTATTACATACTTTTACTTACTTACTTACAATCCAGGTTGCAGAGTCCTTCTTGAGAAGCTAACCGGTTCTCAGCCAGTCAAGAAATTCATCGCATTTTATGGAACTCGAAGGTTCATTACCGCATTAACAAGTGCCCGCCACCTGTCCCTATCCTGATCCAGCTCGATCCAGTCCATACCCTACTTCCTGAAGATCATTCTTATTATTATCCTTCCATCTACTCCGGTGTCTTTCAAGTAATCTCTTTCACTCGGGTTTCCCCACCAAAGACCCTGTATACGTCTCTCATCTCCTCCATATCTGCTATATGCCCCGCCCATCTCATTCTTCTCGATTTGATCATCCGAACAATATCGGGTGATAAGTACAGATTTATTATTATTATTTTTTATTATTTGCAGTTTTGTTTTTTAGCTTCGTGTGCTATAAACATTTTATTAGGGGATTTTGAATAATTTTTCAAGTTTTCAGTTTCGTGGTGAAATTAAACTGGAACACAATGGAATATAGTTTTGCCTTTTTTTGTTGACTGGTCTCCAAATTAACCCTTTGACGCCTAATGTCAACTATAGTGGTCGTACCGCACCGCTAATCTCTAAAGTTGCATTTTATATATTTATTCAACAAATACAGGTACTGAATATTTTGTACATGGTATATACTCTCCTTTTCTTCTCTTCAAAATGTAGCTTGTTTCATAATTCTAACGTATTTGGTTCCTGTATTATTCATATTTTATATACAGGGTGTGCTAAAATTAAAAAAATAATTCCGGCGCCAAAAGGTTAATGTGCTCCTCGGTGTGGTCAAAATAGGCTGTTGGTGTCTAAGAACAAGGTACAGGAAAACGTTGAACCCAAAAGTGAGGAGGAAAAAGCAGTCAGGATAAAATTTAATAACTATACAAAAATATCTGCGCTGAAATAGACACTCTATAAAGGTATATGGAGGAGTTATTTCAGTTCCGTCCATTCCTAACCTCGACGTTAGATTCTCAGCATCACGTCCTGGTCGCTCTACGCCCGGGAAAAGATTCCCCTGTACCCATTTGAATTGGAGTCTAGTGTGATGCCAGTAATGTTCCGAGTGCTGTGACATGGCTACGTGTCTTTCAACGCTGCAGCAAGCTAATTCCAATTCCGCCGCCATTCCGCGTTTAGCCTGAATTCTGTAGAGCGAGCTTCGTAGGTTGTGGTCTTCATTACACGTGATAAGTGCGATTAAAAGGGAGAAAATGGAGACGTGTAAAACGAATGGGAAGAGCAACGGGTACACTACTGTATTTGGCAAAGTTGGAGGAAATACCATTTGGGAGACCTAAGAATAAAAAAGAGAATATGAGGGTAATATTAAACTGGAGCCTAAAGACTTAGGTGTGATATTGTGAACTGAGCTTTTTTGGCTCAAGATACAAATCTGTAAAAGGCTGTTTTGAATATATCAATGAACCTTACGACTCCGTAGTATGGTGGAGGGTTGTGTGTAGTTGAGAGGCGTTGTCAACTGCTATCGAAACAATTTGCTGAAGCAAGACAGTGATATTATCAGGTGTAGAATGTGAACATATCTGGTGTAGGGGTCAGGGGTCACAGGGCCGGATTTATTCCCGGTCACAGGTGTGTTTTCAAGTTCTGAAATAAATTCTAAATTCTTGACACTACCCCGAGAATTTCACTTTAAGTGCTGAACGAGGGCAAAGACGTAATTATTTGTGCGACTGCCGATTTACTGGTGCATAAACGCGAAATATGTCTGTATTAAGAGAGGAAAAGTCTTCTAAACGAGAACAGTTGTGCAGAGCATGAAAACTGTCAATATTACGCAACGTTTATCTGTATGTGTGTGTGTGTGTGTGGGTGGGTGTGTGTATGTGGGGTGTGTGTGTGTGTGTGTGTGTGGTGTGTGTGTGAGTGTGTGC
>Ga0123354_10009501_pt1 | contig 14900 bp, 11 predicted proteins | sample TergutLab28metaG_2_FD_97872 | JGI IMG/M metagenome (GOLD analysis project Ga0123354, IMG submission 97872) | Labiotermes labralis P4 segment gut microbial communities from Petit-Saut dam, French Guiana - Lab288 P4 | ecosystem: Host-associated > Arthropoda: Insects > Digestive system > Gut ...
AACAAGTCTCTTGACTTGTAAATAAATCTGTTGTAAGCTTTCCATTTCTTCATCTGTTATTGTTTTATTTGCGTCGCCTGTCTGTCGCAAATTTACTCATAATTTTTCTACTTTTAATTAACTTTTACTACAAGAAGCGAAAACGCTTGTTATTAGTCCGGCGTAAGCGGAGCTTACGCCGAGCGTTTAGGTGGATACTCCACTGTCCAATTCATCTTCTGTAAATCTTCCAATTTCAATTGATAGCGATGCAATATCGGTACATATTTGCGGATAGTATCACAATCAAAGTTATACATTTCAGAATGCATATAAATACTATCATTCATTATTAATAATTGCAAATACGGAACTCCTCGAAAAGTTGTTTCCCATCCTCCTCTATTGCCAGGACTATTAATTGAAACCAAGGAATCCAATGAAATGAAATAGCCAAAATTATCACATTGATAAATAGTATCGGCAGGTGTAATTATACCTTGCAAAATCATTTGACAACGAAGGTTCATTGAAGATTTATTTATAATCGTAAAATATTTGTGTTCATTACTTCTGTCGTCACATGAAGAAGCCATACATATTGATGCTGCTGTAATCAGCATACATATTTTAACTGCTTTTATTGTGTTCATAATTATAAAATTAAAAGTTAAAACTGTGAGGTTACTCTATGATTGTTATAATAAATCCCATTGCCTATGCCTACAAAAAGTCCCAGAGGATCAAAATAGTCAAACCACTTGGAATGTAATGTTAAACTGTTATTTATCAAACCCATCTGTATTTTGTAATCATAATATTTTCCTTTTGTCGCTGTATGATTAATATCCAAAGGATTATCATAAAAATTCCATCCTTTTGAATTTCCATAAATAGCTTGATCTCCTACTGATTTATAAAATCCATCTACATATTTATTAAAATACTCGAATGCTCTGCGATTGGCATCCTGTTCATAAGGTTGGAATATATGATTTCCGTCGTTATGAAGTGCGCCATCCATCAAACTGGGTATTGCTACTCTTGGAAGATAAGCCCAACCCATTGATTGACTTTGCAAATAATGTCCATACTCATGTTGAAACAGTGTGTTATTAGGATCGGCTCTAAGAGAGTTATCCCCAATAATATACGAACCTAAAGTAAAAGCGCCCCATAGACCGCCGGCATTTTGCAATGTTGTCGCTCCTCCCCAATAGTCAACCTTTTTGACGTCGCCGAACGAAATATATCCTTGAGCGGCAGTAAATCCAACCAGCGTTTGAGGAAGTTCCCATGTAAATCTCGATGCAATCTGCTTGAAATTTCCATTAAATAAGCCGCCCCAAACTTTTGCATCATTTGTCGCATCCCTCCATGCGGTTTGAAAGGGATTATCCCCTCTAAACAATCCCTTAAAAAATCCTGCAACGAAATTATCTAATATAATCCATTGCCCATTCTTATCTGTATATCTTAACGGATTATTCAACGCATAACTATACCGATTGAAGTTTTGGGTGAAATTGGGAGATTGCACAAACGGATCTGGACTCAAAAATCGTCCTAAAGCTGCATCATACAGCCGGGCATTCATGTTGATTAACGCAAACTGAGGCAAGTGCTCGTGACCGGTATAGCCGCGTCCTAAAAACAATTCCGGCTCGCTACCCGGCGCATATACCGTTTGATTCGCCGGATCTCGCAACTGCCCCCAGGCATCATAGCTCAATTCCTGCACCACCGAGCCGCTGCTGTTGGTGATGTGGGTGATACTGCCCAAATTATCCCTGCAAAGGTAATAAATATTCCAGTTTCCTGTGCCTTCTTTTACATAAACCGCCGGTGCGGTATAAAAATCGCCGCCAAGATACAGCTTTTCTTTCATTCCTCCAACGGCGCGGTCATCTATTTCGTAGCAACCGGAAAGATAGGTGCGGTTTAACACCTTGGCTCCATTTTTGGTCACCCACATATACGTCCGCTCGTCTTTGCTGTTATAGAAAAATGAAGCTTTATATTCTCCTTCCGTAATTGAAGCCGGACGGTCGAACGCTGTATAGGTGATGGTTTGATTGCGCTGTGGAATCAGATGGGTTGGCGAAGTCACTCCCGACAAGGCGTAGGGTTTCCCGGAAGTAGCATATTGGAAGGTTCCTACCTCTGTTTTGCTGTTGATATTTCCATTGGCAGCATAAGCAGCCGTTTTCCCGGAATAGCCGGTCAACCGGTTCAGGTTGTCGTAAGTGAAATTTTCCTGAACATTCTTTATGTTGTCTTTTCGATAAGTCAGATTCCCTTGGGAGGCGTCAAAGCTGTAGGTTTGATTTTGGAAAGAACCAGCCGCTCGCCCTGTCGGTAATCCGTAAGCGTTGTAGCTGTAGGTACGGTTGAAACTGCCGGTTGTAACTCCGGTCGGTTGATTAAAGACGTTTACTGTATTCAATTTCCAGATGGAGGTCGCTTCGTTCAGCTTTATTTCTTTAAGGCGACCTGATTCATAATAGTAGTTTTCGGTTACAATAGTTCCGTTTTTAGAAGCATATTGAGTGGATAGCAGATTGCCGGCGGAATACGTATATGTTTTTTCCAACCAGTAACGTCCTAAATCCGTCATTTCTTTTTCTTTGTATAATCTTCCATAAGTATCATATTGGTAAGCAGTGGAAGTCTCATTCGAAGATGTTTCGGAAGCCAACAGTCCGTCTGCATTGTAAGCGTAGGTAATAATGTAGCCATTTACTTTTTGTTTCAACCGGTTGTAAGTATCGTATTGATAACTTATGGATTTATTGTTTGCATTGGTTTCCAAAGCGATATTTCCGGCAGCATCATACGTGTTGGATTTTGTTCCGGCGCTGGGATCGACTATCGACAATCGGCGTCCGTAGCTGTCGTAAGTAAATGATGTTGTTACGTTTCCGGGCGCAACAATCGAAGAGGGCTGCCCATCGGGTCGTAGATTGTAGGCGATTGTTCCGCCGGGATCGTCAATCTGAATCAAATTGCCTTGATTGTCAAAGGTCTGCTTGGTCGCAATGCCGTCTTCTGTATTCGTTACGGTGTTTCCGCTGTATGAATTTGTAGTTACCCTTCCTGAAGCTTCTGTAAACTTGGTCGGTCGATCATAACTGTCGTACTGATATTCATTCCACAAGGTTGGAGAACTGCCGGTTATAAACGGCAGGGAAACTTTCCACAGCCTTCCGTAATTATCGTATAGCTTATCAGCGCCTGATTCCTTATCACCCAGAATTAATTCAATTGAAGACGTTTCTCTGCCAAGCGCATCGTAAAAAGTTTTTGTCCAAGGCTTGCCGTAGGGATGCCGGTAATTGCAGTACAGCGTATTGGTTCCTCTTTCGGATGTTGTCCAGAATAAACTGTTTACTTCAATTGCACCTGTTGGATAGTTCATCTGACTGATACGTCCAAAGGCATCATACGTAAATGCAGTCGCCTGTTCCTTATGATTTTTTACATTTGAAAGACTTCCATTCGAAGCGTTGTATTCGTAAGTAGTGTTAAAGCCCAACGGATCGGTTTCTTTGGTCAACCGCCCGTAGCTGTCGTAAGTGTAATTGGTAGTCAACGTATTTGCAGATGTGTAGGATTTTACGCCGTAGGATATAGCGTTTCCTTGCGCATCGTAAGAAAATGATTCGTACGCTGTTTGATTCCCGTTGGCGTAACTGACGATTACACTTGGTTGTCCTTTTAAAAATGCCGGAATATAGCTGCGCTGCGACCATGTCGATCCATTCCGGTTAACGGTTTTCGTCTGATCCGTCAGGAAACCGAGCAGGTAGCCGGTTTCACCCGTATTGTTAGAATAGGCGTTCGATACCGTAGCTGTGATTCCGCCTCCATAATTAATATTTTCGGTCAATGGATTGCCATAGTCGTTGTAAGTATAACCCGAAGTAACCGTTATCCCTTTCAGTTTATCCAACACGCTCTGATTCGTCATGCGTACTTTAGCTACTCTGTTCGAAGCTACGTTAACCGACCATGTATTGGTAGTTTTTGTCGTCGGCGAATCATCTTCTTTTAATACGCTGTAATTGTATGGATCGAATGTTTGGTATGCGCTTCGTCCCCGGATATTGTCGTAGGTATAAATCTTTCCAAATCCGCGAAAGCCTAATCCCTGCTTGTGTACTACAGCATTTTCGTAGCTGTAGGACAAGCTTTCGTTTTTTTGTCCGTTGAAGTACTGCTCTCTACCGGAAGTGACATAAAGCGAGCCATTGAAGTTTTCATAAGGAAAAGTAGCTCCGACTCCCTGTGTGTAGATGGGATACGATTCATTCAGCATTTGATAGTAGTTTTTGTTCACTACGCCCAAGCTGGTAACCGAACCGGTCAGCAATTTTTCCTTCGTGTCGTTTCGCGGGTAGGAAAATTTGGTTACTATTCCGTCTTTCAATGCAATCAACTGGTTGAAATTAAATCGAGCATTGATATTTGTAGGAAAAAAGAGAGGACCCGTTGAATTAAAGGAAGTATAGCTCTCAGATGAAGTAAAACTTCCGTTGGCTGCCTTGTAAATGTAAAAACCATTCGTATCATATCGGATTAGATCCGTTAATCCGTCGGAATTAACATCTTGAAGTAAATAATTGCTTGTAGCGGAAGGGCTTCCGATATTGTTCGGAATGGAAACCTTTTCGAATTGCCCGTTTCCCATAGAGAAATAGATATACCAGTCGGAAGCGTTCACTTTGGGAGAAAGCAGGAAGTCGGGAATTCCGTCGCCGTTAAATTCGCCAATCATTAACTGCTTATCCGCTAAATCAGCCCGCTTTAATCCGGTATAAGCGGCAACCTGCCGCATGGTGTAGGTAGAACCGGAAATATCAAAGGTGTAAATATAAGTTCCGTTTGCATTAATCAGGCAAATGTCCGATTTTCCGTCTCCGTCGTAATCAAAAACAAACAGGCGGTCGCTGTTTTGGCGGGCATAAGCCAATGTTCCCATCTGTGATCCGACAAAGGTAACATTGTAGGCAAAAGGTTGCCCTTCATACAATTTGACGTTGGAATCCAAATCGAACAAGTAGCATTTGGTAGGTTTTTCCGTCCATCCGAAAGGTTGGTTACAAGAGACTGCCAAAATTTCTGTTTTTCCATCACCGTTGAAATCGCCTGTAAAATAAAATTTGGCATGAACGCTTTTTCCGCCGTCGGCATCCGTCAGAACGGTTGGAAAATTAAAAGTTCGACTATTTTGAGGATATTTGAAACCAAGACCGCTGTAGAGGTTAGCTGAATAAACATTGAAAATAATCTGGTCGTTGGTTCCCGAAATCACATTGTTTACCTTGACCACTTCATCTTCTCCTTTACCGTCTGTATTGGCGGCGAAAATGTCGATAAAGCCGGCGCCGGTTGTTAGGTTCGGCATCGGACTTGCCCAATTACCGCCGAATCCAGCATGAAGGAGTATTTTTTCCGTTCCTTTGTATTGATTATCAAAACGATTTTGAGAATGTTGGAAAAGATTGGAGCCACGATAATGTTGCCAGTAGGGAAAGTATTCATTGCCAGGCACAACCATCAACCCGTCGTTTTGAGTGTTGTATTCAAATTTTCCTTTGCTTACCCTAATATCATTTGGATTTGTCCAAGAATACCATTCCAGCAACTGTGTGTCGCTTTTTGTAAAAGCGTATGCTACGCTATTTTCTCCATAATAAAATTTCAAGGGATTGAACGATGAGCCATTGGACGCTGAATAGCCTATTTGGGACAGGAACGAAGTGTATCTCTGTCCAATATACGAAAGATCATAGTTCCGCAAAACAGTGTTGCCGTATTTACAAATTATTTTTTGCAATAATTTGTCTTCTCTCACTTTTAGTCCTGCTGAATAAGATAACAGTATGTCAGAACGGGTAGTATAACTAAATTCCACCGAAGCGTTGGCATAACTGATTTTAATTATTCGATAATGATTATCAACATACTCGTAGATATAAGAAATACTATTGTCGAACAAATCGGAAATTGAAGTCAGCGGATATTCGAGGTAGTTTGTTCCGGTATTGGTCGTATAACCATAGGTTGCTTTTGTCCCATTCGGAAAATACACGTCGAAATACTTGACTGTAGTTCCGTTCAGGTTAGCTGTCGCTTTGATATTTCCCTGCTCGCTTTCATATTTTATTTGCGTACTTGTTTCGCTAAGTTTGATTAACCGGGTTCCGTCCAAATAAAAAGCGTCGTCTTTAGTCAATGCTACTCCTACCGTTTTCGTGTCATAGTAGATGCTTCGATTGCCTCTGTTAATGGTTGATAATCCGGAAATGTCCCATCCTGCGCCGAGAACGCCGTTACCTCCCATGCTGTTGTAAGCAATGGAGAGTTGAGGTTGCATCTCGTGAATGCCCGGATACACCTCAATAGGAACATTATAGGTCACGACTCCTGTCGGCGAAACACCCGATGTCATCGGTATTTCACCTACAGCTTTGTTCCTATCTATATCGATCGAATTGGGAACATAGGTGTTGTTTACGATTGGCGCATACGCTCGCATTAAATTGTTTTTTTGACTGCTTTTTACAGATGTTGAATTATCCGATGAAACAGAAATTACAGTATCCTTCAACACCGGAAATACCGCCTCTTTAACCGAATCTTCCCATTGTACGATTTGCTGTTCCGTCCACGTGTTGAAATCTGGACGGTATCCCTGACCATCGTCATTCTGGTCGCCTTGTTCTCCCTGGTTTCCTTGATTTCCTTGATCATTTTTGTTACCTTTGTTACCTTGATTCCCTTGATCATTTTGGGCACACAATGAATTGCCGGATAATGTCAAAGCCAGCATTGCCCCTATAATTAGTAATCGCTTTTTCATGATTTAATCCTCCTTTTGTTATTTTTTAATAACTTTCCATGTAAATGTGTTTTCTCCCATACGAATATTCAGGAGATACGTACCTGCAGAGTGATGAGTCAGATTAAATTCTAACTTTTTATGAGTGCCGTGCGAATGAATGCTTTTCTTATCTAAAAGACGTCCTTTCGCGTCAAATAAATACGCTTCGCCTTTCAGGTTGTTGTGAGAGATATTCGAGATATCCACCGTGAAATGTCCTTGCGTAGGATTGGGATAGACCGTAATATCTTTTTGTGCAACCGGATTGGGAAGAGTCGTTTGTATCTGCTGAGATTCAATCGCCTGCGATGATTTTACTACAGAGCCTACCGTTCTCTCCGTGCGGTTTCCTGCATTGTCGTAGGTGTAGGTCACATTTTGTGCGCCAGCTCTTATGCTTGCCAGCAACAGTAAAATAAAAATCAGAATTTGTTTCATAATATGTTTTTTTAGTATAGAAATTGATGTTTAGTAAAGTTACATAATTTTCATATTATAAATATTATATAAACATTATATTATTGATAAAAAGACAAATAATAATAAATTTATATAATTTATACAAAAATTCATGTTTGTAAATGACGAGTATTTTGATAATGGGAAAAACCGTTGTTATTCAAGCAATCATGAAAAGACATACAACTGTCAGAGGAGGGATTTTAAATCATGTAATCTCGGTTGGTTGACTACACAAAGCCGGACTTATTGTTAGTAAAAGTCGGCTTTTTAATTACGGGATCGAACGCTCCCGTCCATGGGATCGAGAGGTCCCGTCCATGGGATCGTTCGATCCCGTCCACGGGAGCGAGGGGTCCCGTGGACAGGAGCGTTCGATCCCCTCGTAGCAGGTGGGATGATATCAATGTTTATTGCGGAAATAATGAAAGCTATGCACGGAGCAAATAGGACGGACGATGGCTTGGATATGCAAAATAAGTTGTGTGCAAACTAAAAAATAAAAGAGTTACATCCTTCAATGTAACTCCCTAATTCTAACTGTATCCCCGCAGGGATTCGAACCCTGGACCCAATGATTAAGAGTCATTTGCTCTACCAACTGAGCTACGGAGACTTAACCCACTGATTTTACTCTACGTTCAGATTAACGCGTTTGAAACCGGTAACCGTTAAGTTTTTATCTTGTTTCTTTAAATAATCGTCAATGGTTAATTTCGAATCTTTCACGAACTCTTGCATCAGCAAGGTGTAATCTTTGTAATATTTTATCAAAGCTCCTTCGGCGATTTTGTCTAAAATTGCTTCCGGTTTTCCTTGTTCGATTGCTTTTTCGCGGGCGATTTTCTTTTCGCGTTCTACTATTTCGTGAGGAACCGTTGCTTTGTCCACACTGATAGGATTCATAGCCGCTACCTGCATGGCAACATCTTTCGCCACCTGATTTTCTACGCCCGGCTGATTAAGTCCGACAATCGTGGCTAATTTATTACCCGGATGAATATAAGCAATGGTCGTAGGAGCTGTAAGATACTCATAAGCGCCTAATTCCATCTTTTCGCCGGTAATGCCGATACGGTCTGTAATCCATTCGGAAACAGGGCGTCCTTCAATCAAAGTTGCCAATAAAGCATTTGCATCCGCCGGTTTGTTTGCCAAAGCCGCATTCAAAATATTTCTTGTCAACGCAATAAAGTCGGGTCCTTTAGCTACAAAGTCGGTCTCGCATTTCACTGCAACGATTGCTGCAAAATTGCCGTCGATTGCTGCTAAAACACAACCTTCCGCAGCTTCGCGGTCTTCCCGTTTTGCCGCTACCGCCTGTCCTTTTTTACGAATGATTTCGATTGCTTTTTCAAAATCGTTTTCAGCTTCATTCAGTGCATTCTTACAATCCATCATTCCTGCACCGGTCATTTTACGCAAATGCGTAATGTCTGCTATTGTTACTGCCATACTATTTTTTTTAATCTTCTTCTTTTACAAATTTGCTTGCAATATTTGCATTCAACGCTACTTCATCGTCTTTAGCGATAACCGGTCTTTTCAACGTTTTCGCTTTTCTTTCTCTCCGATTGGGTTGTTCTTCACTTTCATTGTCCGTATCCAATTTTTCAACTTTGCGTTCTTCCAATCCTTCTGTAATTGCGGCACAAAGTGCACTCATCACTACTTCAATCGATTTGGTAGCATCGTCATTTGCAGGGATAACAAAATCAATCGGATTGGGATCGGAATTGGTATCTACCATAGCAAATACCGGAATACCCAAACGGTTAGCTTCAGCAACCGCAATATGTTCTTTCATTACGTCAACTACAAACAATGCAGAAGGCAAGCGGTTCAAATCAGCGATAGATCCCAAGTTTTTTTCCAATTTAGCGCGTTGGCGGGTAATTTGCAGTTTTTCCCGTTTGGAAAGTTGGTCGAACGTTCCGTCTTTTGCCATTTTATCAATGGTTGTCATCTTTTTCACCGCTTTGCGGATGGTCGGGAAGTTGGTTAACATTCCACCGGGCCAACGTTCGGTTACATAAGGCATGTTAACTCCAATTGCCTTATCGGCAACGATTTGCTTTGCTTGCTTTTTGGTGGCTACGAACAAGACTTTACGTCCTGATTTAGCGATTTGTTTCAACGCTGCAGCTGCTTCATCAACTTTTGCGACTGTTTTATGCAAGTCGATGATATGGATACCGTTGCGTTCCATAAAAATATAGGGAGCCATCGCAGGATTCCACTTTCTTTTCAAGTGTCCGAAATGCGAACCGGCATCCAATAATTGTTCAAATGTTACTCTTGACATTGTTAATTTTTTTATTTGTTTACATTCTTTTATTTAATCAACCACCGGGTAGTTACTCGACAATCGCCTTGTGGAATAAGTCCCAAACGGTTTAGATACTAAACTCTTTTTTTAATTATGAATTATAAATTATGAATTATGAATTTCGAGTCATCTAAAATAATTCATAATTCATAATTCATAATTATTAACGTTTCGAGAATTGAAAACGTTTTCTTGCTTTAGGTCTTCCGGGTTTTTTCCTTTCAACTTCGCGCGGGTCGCGGGTCATGAACCCTTCTGAGCGTAAAGCGGGTTTATCTTCCGGTTTAATTTTCACCAAGGCGCGGGCAATTCCTAAACGCGCTGCTTCTGATTGACCTTTATAGCCTCCTCCTTGCAAGTTAATTGTGATGTCGTATAATTCTACAACGCCTAATTTGTTAAGCGGTTGTTTAACGACATATTGCAACAAGGAAGAAGGAAAATAGGTTTCGATTTCGCGTTTGTTAATTACTATTTTACCAGATCCTTCTTTTAGATATACGCGAGCAATGGCTGCTTTGCGTCTTCCTAATGCATTTACTACTTCCATTGTAATTATTTAAGTAAATTAATATCAATTAGTCGGGGTTGCTGAGCTTCGTGTTTGTGTTCACTGCCGTCATATACATACAGATTGGAAAGAATATGGTTGCCTAAGCGATTTTTAGGTAACATTCCTTTTACAACTTTACGAAACAAGTGATCGCTGCTTTTTTTGAACAGCTTTTCGGGAGTAGTTTCCCTTTGTCCTCCCGGGTAGCCGGTGTGGGAAAGATAAATACGATCCGTCCATTTATTGCCGGTTAGAATCACTTTATCGGCATTGATAATAATCACGTTATCACCACAATCAACATGAGGAGTAAAATTTGATTTGTATTTGCCCCGAAGAAGTTTTGCCACTTTCGATGCAATACGTCCCAACGATTGCCCTTCTGCATCAACTACAACCCATTCTTTTGTAATTGTAGCTTTATTTACGGAAATAGTTTTATAACTTAACGTATCCACTACTTTTAATTTTTTTATTAGTTAATAATTATTATTCGCTTGGATTGTTCCCTTTTTGACTTGAAACTCAATTTGGAATAAAAAGGCTACAATCAAACACTTATAAATTTGGATAATAATCGGCTTGCAAAGGTACGAACTTTTCCGGAATTAGCAAAGGATTTGGGATATTTCTTTTTTTATATTATTTTTCACTACTTTTGCACTCAATTAAAAGAATATGGCTGGAAACGGAATGAAGAGTTTGGCGAAGGATACTGCAATCTATGGTTTGAGCAGTATCATCGGTCGTTTTTTCAATTGGTTGCTCGTTCCGTTGCATACGTATATATTTACCAATACAATCGAATATGGTAAGGTAAGTTATATCTATGGATACACAGCTTTGTTTATGGTGCTTCTTACGTATGGAATGGAGACGGGTTTTTTCCGTTTTATGAACAAGAAGGAGGAAAATCCCGACAAAGTATATGCTACATCCCTCGTTTCTTTAGCGACCACATCCATCGTATTTATACTGCTTTGTTTCTTTTTTATTCATTATATTTCATCCTGGATGGAATATTCCGATCACAAGGAGCATATTTTGATGATGGCGGTTGTGGTAGCTTTAGACGCTTTTATGACAATACCTTTCGCTTATCTCAGATACCAAAAAAGACCCATACGATTTGCTACTCTGAAAATTGCATTCATTGTATTTAATATATTTTTTAATGTTCTGTTTTTGGTGGTCTGCCCGTGGATTTACAAAAATTATCCCGATTTAGTTATAAACAAATTTTACTATCCCAACTTCGGCATCGGATATATATTTCTTGCCAATCTGCTATCGAGCCTTGTCGTTTTACTATTGCTGATACCGGTGACAATGAAAAGACTGAAATTTCTGTTCGACGGTGCATTGGTAAGACGTATGCTGAGATACTCATTTCCGTTATTAATATTGGGAGTGGCGGGTGTGATTAATCAAACGGTAGCTCAATTGACCTACCCTTTCCTTTTCAACAATCCCAATGAAGCATTCAGTCAACTTGGCATTTATAATGCCTGTTTGAAGATAACCGTGATTATCACTATGTTTACGCAAGCATTCCGGTATGCTTACGAACCTTTCTTTTTTGGTAAAAATAAAGAAGACAGCAGTACAAAGCCTTATGCCGATGCAATGAAATACTTTATAATCTTTGCATTGCTCGTATTTTTAGCTGTTGTATTCTATCTTGATATAATAAAATATGTGGTCAGTAAAAATTACACAGCCGGAGCTGTTATTGTACCGGTAGCCATGCTGGGAGAAATAGGTTTTGGAATATACTTTAATCTTTCGGTATGGTATAAGCTGACCGATAAAACAAAATACGGCGCTTATTTCTCTATTTTTGGCTGCTTCATACAAGTCGGCATCAATCTGATTTTTGTCCCTGTATTTGGATATATTGCCAGCGCTTGGGCGACATTAATATGCAATCTGATTATTTTGACTATATCTTATTTTATTGGACAAAAATATTATCCGATAAAATATGATTTAAAGAATATATTCCTTTATGTTATATTGGTAGTATTCCTTTATGTAGCAGCTATGTATCCCAAAATTGATAATGAAGTGTTACGCATGGCATATCGTACCCTATTCCTTGTATTATATGTAGTCATTATTATTAGTAAGGAATTTCGGAAGATACCTTTTATTAACCGCAGGAAAAGATTCGGTTAATGTTTACTATTCCACCACATTTACGGCATCGTCCACGCTTAGATAACTAAGATATATATTACTTCCTTGCGGACAAACCAATTCTAATGCGGCATAAACCGGCTCGATGAGTCGGGCGATTGTAAGTTGCTTTTTTTGCTCGTTGATGAAGTGGAAAAAATTTTGGAAACATTCAATCGTCGAACTATCCACATTCGGTGTTTCTTCCAGACTGATAATAATATGGCGCACTTTATCTCCATTTTCCAAAATTTCATTTCTCACCTGATTAAGCATTTTCTCGCAATTGGCAAAAAACAACGGTTGGTCGGGACGCAGTATTATAAATCCGTCTATCGGTTTCGCATTGGTTTCAGGCATCAATTTTACGAAATTATGACTTTGCCCTAACCTGCCGAGAACGGACATTTTTGTTTCGCTCAGATGTTTCAGTAAGATGACTAAACTAATCACTACAGCAGTCAATAATCCGGATAATATCCCTAATAACAACACGCTGCCTATTGCAACGATAACCAAAAAACGGTCGCTTTTCCAAATGAAATAAGGTTCAAATATTTTTATGTTCAACGTATGGCTTACAGCATTTATAACAATAGCAAGAAGAACAGGTTCAGGAGTTTGCGCAATGACGGGAAGTAAAGTAAGTACAATCAACAATACCACAATAGCGGAAAACAATCCTGCCATACGTGTTTTGGCTCCTGCCGCTTCATTTGCCGATGTTCCGGAATAGCCCGCTCCGATAGTCATTCCACAAAACAATCCCGACAATACATTGGATATGCCCAATACTGCCAAATCGCGATTGGGAGAAGTTGTATCGTTGTGTTTCAAAGCAAAACTACGGATAGATCCATACGATTCGGAATATAATACCAATGCCAATGCTGCGCTTACACTGAATAAATTCATCCATTCACTGAGAGAAAATGCAGGAAGTGTTGGCGTCATCATATTCAAATGAATATCTCCTACCAAAGCAATATGATATTTTGTCGTGTTCACTATATAGCTAAACAAAATACCTAATGCGATAACTATTAATCCTCCGGGAACATATTTTATTTTTGAACAAATGAATAGCACAAAAAAGGCGGCAACGCCGATAGCTAATCCTGCAAAATTCCAATCTTTTAGCTGTTTGAAGATAATAAAAATCGCATAAAATATGTTTTGTCCTTCTATGTGCAAATCTACCATGGAGGCAAATTGCTTAACAGTAATAACGATGGCTAAACCAAAAGTAAATCCGCGTAATACGGGTTTTGCTATAAAATCGGTAATATTTCCTAATTTGGCGGCGGCGGCTATTAAAAAAATGACTCCTGTCATGACCACAACAGCCGATGATATGACTAAACGAGAATCGATGCTACTTGTGGCATTTGTTGCTACTGCAACTGATAAAATTATTGCCGACGATGAAGTGGCAGATACGATGGCGAAACGGCTGGAGCCTAATAATCCATAGCACAACAATCCGGCGAACAAGCCTATAATACCGGCTTGGGGAGGTAGGTTAGCAATACCGGAATAAGCGACTGCCTCTGGCAAAAGTAAACCGGCTATAGAAAGTCCTGCAAGGATGTCTGCAATATTTATTTTCTGAACTCGTTCCATATCCCATCTTCAGCCAATACTTTCATAGAGGGAAATACAACATGGGCGCCGGAATTTCGCAATACTTCGTCCGGCAATGGACCGGTGTTCACAGCAATCGTATAGATTCCTGCGGCTACCGCCGACTCGATTCCTAATGGGGCGTTTTCAATTACGATAGCTTCATCCGGTCGTACGTTCGCTTTTTTTAATCCCATAAGATAAGGCTCCGGATGCGGTTTGCCATATTGGACATCGTAAGCGGTCACTATTAAATCCTTATCAAAAAAACCGGGGAAATGCTCGTCGAGGTTATTAAATAAAGTGGGTTGACCGGAGCCGGTTACTACCATCCGTTTTAATCCGAGCTGTCTGACTTTTTCCAATACATCCAGAACATTCGGAATCAGTTTTGGAGTTGCATTCAATTCAACGAATCGTTGCGCTTTTTGGGTGTAGATAGTTTCTCTTTCTTCCTGCGTTGCTTCTCGTCCCAAATTTTGCTTTATGATGATATCAATGGTAGAATTACCTGTGCGACCTTCCATCATGTAGATATCTTCCGGAGCAACTTTAAGTCCCCACTTGGATAAAGTTTCTCCCCATGCTTGTACATGGCATGGCATGGAGTCGTATAGAACTCCATCCATATCAAAAAATACCGCTTTAATCATTTATAATTGAAAATTGACAATTGACAATTGATAATTAGATTGTTTCGTCGTTCCTCCTCGCAATGACGCGCAATCCTATCAAGGTTTCCCTAACAGGGCAAACATATTCTTTTTGTACGCTTCTACTCCCGGTTGGTCGAACGGATTGACTCCCAATAAATATCCGCTGATACCGCAGGCTCTTTCAAAGAAATAAAGCAGTTGTCCGAGATAAAATTCGTTTAGTTCGGGAATTTCAAT
>Ga0123354_10009504_pt1 | contig 14898 bp, 13 predicted proteins | sample TergutLab28metaG_2_FD_97872 | JGI IMG/M metagenome (GOLD analysis project Ga0123354, IMG submission 97872) | Labiotermes labralis P4 segment gut microbial communities from Petit-Saut dam, French Guiana - Lab288 P4 | ecosystem: Host-associated > Arthropoda: Insects > Digestive system > Gut ...
CGGCGTCGGCGCCGCCATCCGGGCCAGCGGGATTCCGCGCGACCAACTGTTCGTGACGACCAAACTGGCAACGCCGGATCACAAGAACGGCGACGCGCTCGGCGGGTTCGAGCGCAGCCTGGCCACGCTGGACATCGACTACATCGACCTGTACCTGATCCACTGGCCGCTGCCCGCCCGCGATCTGTACGTCGCCATGTGGGAGCAGTTCATCCAGTTCCAGGCCGAGGGCCTGGCCAAATCGATTGGCGTCTCGAACTTCCAGATTCCCCACCTCCAGCGGATCATCGACGCGACCGGCGTGGTACCAGCCGTCGACCAGGTCGAGTTGCACCCGGTTTTCCAGCAGAAACCGCTACGGACGTACCTGGCCGAGCACGGCATCGCCGCAGAAGCCTGGGGTCCGCTCGGGCAGGGACGCTGGCCGCTCGACTCGTACGCCCCGATCGCCGACGCCGCCGCTGCCCACGGCAAGGTACCCGCCCAAGTCATTCTGCGCTGGCACATGCAATCCGGGACGATCGCCATTCCCAAAGCCTCCAGCCGACCGCACATGGACCAGAATCTCGACATCTTCGACTTCGAGCTGACCCCGGACGAGATGGCGGCCATCAACGCCATGGACACCAACCAGCGCCTGGGCGGCGACCCCGACACCAACAACGGGTGACGACTCGGGTACCGCTCAGATCACGGCGTGTGCCGGGCGTCCAAAACCGTCGCCACCATCCCGGGGAGCCCGGCCATCAGCCGGCGGTGTTTGAGGACGATCGCGGTGATGGCGATGCTCGCACCGGCCATCGACGAGAACAGCACGATGAACATGACGGCCTGCGGCCAGTCGGTCGTTCGCTTCACGGTTCCAGCCTACGACCGATCCGGCGATCTGGGACAGGTACGGACGCTTTCCGACTCGTGTAGCCGTCAGTCTTCCAGGACCGTCAGTCCGTCGCCAGCCGGGTCCACACCGAAACGTACGGCGTCCCCCTCCCCGACCTCGCCGGCCAACACCAGCCGTGCCAGCGGATCCTCGATCGCGGTCTGGATCAGCCGCCGCAGGGGCCGGGCGCCGTAGACCGGATCGAACCCGTTCTCACCCAGCCACTCCCGCGCCGCCGCCGTCGCCTCGACGCTGATCCGCCGGTCCGCCAGCCGCTGGTTGAGACGGGCCAGATTGATGCCGACGATCTCACTCAGGTCCTCGCGCGTCAGCGGTTCGAACATGACGATGTCGTCCAGCCGGTTGAGGAACTCCGGCTTGAAGATCGTCCGTACCGCCGCCATCACCGACTCGCGCTGCTCGTCGAAACTCAGCGTCAGGTCGGTCAGGAACGGCGAGCCGATGTTCGAGGTCATGATGAGAATCGTGTTGCGGAAATCGACCGTCCGGCCCTGTCCGTCGGTCAGCCGCCCGTCGTCGAGTACCTGCAAAAGGATGTTGAAAACCTCGGGATGAGCCTTTTCGACCTCATCGAGCAGGACGACGGAGTACGGCCGGCGGCGTACCGCCTCGGTCAACTGGCCACCCTCCTCGTACCCGACGTACCCCGGCGGCGCACCGACCAGGCGGGAGACGGCGAACTTCTCCGAGTACTCGCTCATGTCGATCCGGATCATCGCGGCCTCGTCATCGAAGAGGAACTCGGCCAGCGCCTTGGCCAACTCGGTCTTGCCGACGCCGGTCGGGCCGAGGAAGAGGAACGAACCGGTTGGCCGGTTGGGGTCGGAGATCCCGGCCCGCGCCCGCCGTACCGCGTCCGCGACCGTGGCCACGGCCTGCTCCTGGCCGATCAGGCGTTGCCCGATGCGATCCTCCATTTCGAGCAGCTTCTCCGACTCGCCCTGGAGCATCTTGCCCACCGGAATGCCGGTCCAGGCGGACACCACCTCCGCGATATCGGAGGCATCGACCTCCTCGGACACCATCGTGTTGGCGCTGCGCGCGGCGGCGGCCTGGCTCAGCCTAGCCTCCAGCTTCGGCAACTCGCTGTACAGCAACTCGGACGCGCGAGTCAGGTCGCCCTCCCGCTGTGCCCGGTCGGCCTCGACCCGGACCTTGTCGATGATCTCTTTGATGTCGCCGACTTCGTTGAGCCCGGCCTTCGCGGCCTCCCACTTCCCCTCGAGCGTCCGCAGTTTCTCTTTCTCATCGGCCAATTCGGCCTGGAGACGGCGCAGTCGCTCCCTGGACGAGGGGTCCTCTTCCTTCTCCAGCGCGAACTGTTCCATCGTCATCCGGTCGACCAAACGACGCAGCTCATCGATTTCCTCTGGCGAGGAGTCGATCTCCATCCGCAGGCGGGAGGCGGCTTCGTCAACCAGATCGATCGCCTTGTCGGGCAACTGGCGGCTGGTGATGTACCGGTTCGACAACGTCGCGGCGGCGATCAGGGCGGAGTCGGTGATCCGTACCTTGTGGTGGGCCTCGTACCGTTCCCGCAAGCCACGCAGGATGGCAACGGTGTCCTCGACGGACGGCTCACCGACGTAGACCTGCTGGAAACGGCGCTCCAGGGCCGGGTCCTTTTCGATGCGCTCGCGGTACTCGTCGAGGGTCGTCGCGCCGATCATGCGCAGTTCGCCACGAGCGAGCATCGGTTTGATCATGTTGCCCGCGTCCATCGCGCCCTCGCCAGACGCGCCGGCGCCGACCAGGGTGTGCAACTCGTCGATGAAGGTGATGACCTGGCCCTCGGCGTCGCGGATCTCATTCAGGACCGCCTTGAACCGTTCCTCGAACTCGCCGCGGTACTTGGCGCCCGCGACCATCGACGCCAGGTCGAGCGCGACCAGCCGACGGCCTTTCAGCGAGTCGGGCACGTCGCCGGCGACGATGCGTTGCGCCAAACCATCGACCACGGCGGTCTTGCCCACGCCGGGTTCGCCGATCAACACGGGGTTGTTCTTCGTACGCCGGGCCAGCACCTGGACGACCCGGCGAATCTCGGCGTCGCGCCCGATCACGGGGTCGAGTTTGCCGTCGCGGGCCAATCTGGTCAGATCGACCGAGTACTTGTCGAGCGCCGACTCCCCGCCCTCCGACTCGGCGGAGGTCACCCGCTTGCCGCCGCAGCGCTGATTGAAGGCCTCGATGAGTTTGGCGGCGGTGACGCCGCGCTCGGTCAGCAACCGGCGGACGTCCGACTCGACATCGGCCAACCCGATCAGCAGGTGCTCGGTGGCCACGAACTGATCGCCCATCTTCTGGGCCTGAGTCTCGGCCTGCGCCAAGACTCGGGCGAGGGTCCCGGACAGGGTCGGTTGCGACACCGATGCCCCCGAGGCAGCGGGCAATTGCTTGATCAACGCGTCGGCGGCCGGGCCGATTGCGGCCGGATCGGCGCCCAGACTGGCCAGCAGCGGTCCGACGGTGTTGTCGGGAATCAGCAGCAGCGCTGACAACAGGTGCGCCGGTTCCACGGCTGGGTTGCCGTTGGTGAGGGCGAGCCGGACGGCCGTCGTATAGGCGTCCCGGCTCATCGCCGTAAGCTTTTCAGTATCCATATTCTTCGCATTTCTCCAAAGTTGAGCGTACTAGACTCAAGTTTAGTACGAGGGTCCGGATTTGTCTATCCCTTACCCGGTTGCCACCAGGCGCTGGGAGGTTGTGTGACATACTTGACTCATGCTTGCCGCACGCCGTACCTCCCAGATTGTCGCTAGTCTCGGCGCTATGATGCTCGCCATCGGCGGCGCAGCCCTTCCCCAGATTGTCACCCCGCCGCAGGCTCAGGCCGCCGGTGCCTTCGCCGAAGCGACCGGTACGAAGAACCCGCTCGTCATCAATTCGGAGTCCGCGATCCTGTCGCTGAAAGACGGCCAGGAACAGATCGACTTGCGGCTCAACGTCACGTCGTCGAACAAGGACATGGGCCTGATCATTCCCACCCCGGCGCCGGCCACCGTCACACTGGGCGCCACCACCGATTTCTCCGTGGTCGGCATGGAGATGACGCCGACGGTCTCCGCCAACGACCGGTGGTTCAGCCAGCCCGACGAGTCGGCGTCCACGGAACCCACCGGACCCAGTACCGCCGCGCCGACCGATACGACGGATAGCGTGGCCATCCTCGACCGGGTCCAACTCAGCGTGAACACGACGAGTACGATCAAGCCGTCCGACACCAAAGCGCTGACCACCTGGCTGACGAAGTTCAAGTACGAGTTGACGCCGGATACGACCGACCTCCTGGCACGGTACGCCGACATGGGCTGGTCCTTCACCGCCGTACGGGTGACATCCAGCCAACTGCTGGTAGGCGACCTCTCGCCATTGCGCATCACCTTCGAATCCGACCAGCTGGTCTACCCGCTGGCTCTGGCGCAAGCCGCCACCACCCCGCAGTCGGTCACCCTGTACGCCCTGGCGGATCACCGCGAGACCGCCACGTTCCTCGGTGGTTCGACGGTGGCCCAACAGGTGACCTGGGCCCGGCCAACCCAGAACCCCCAACTCCAGGCGCGCGGCAACTATCTGACGGCGATCTCCCTGAAATTCCCGATCCCCGCCTCTCAGATCACCGATGATCTCAAGCTCCAACAAGCTCCCAACGACGACGAAACCGGGACCACGGAGGTCGTCAACCAGTACATGAGCCTGTTGGGAATCCCCATCGGCTGGCTCATCATCGGCGTCAGCGCGGTCCTCATCCTGGCCGTCCTCCTCATCGCCCTGATCCCGCGCCGCCGCTGGAATTAGCGAGTATCCAGATACGAGACTGAGACAAAGGGGACGGTTCTTTTTGTCTCAGGCCTGAGACAAAGACTGAGACAAAGGGGACGGTTCTTTTTGTCTCACTTCGATATCGAAGTGAGACAAAAAGAACCGTCCCCTTTGTCTCAACCACCCTTGCCCTAGTCCCGGCTCCACATGGCGGGTACGTGGTGGGCGAAAATGGACAAGATCTCCTCGGCCGCCTCCACCGAGGACACCCGGCCAGCCATGACGTCGTCCTCCAATTGGCTCCGGACCCGCTTGACCGCCGCGATCTGGCGTACCGATTCCAACAACTCGTCATCGATCAGCGACCACATCCAATCGCGCCGCTGGCGGGCGCGCCGCTCGTCCAGCCCACCCGTACTCTCCAGGTACGCCCGGTGGTCGAGGATGGCCTGCCAAACATCTAGCAACCCGGCGCCGGTGTAGGACGATGAGGTCAGTACCGGCGGACGGCGGGCGTGGGGATCCGAAGTGATGAGTTTCATGGCGGTCCGCAGCTCACGGGCCGCGACCCGCGAGGCGGCCTCATTGTCGCCATCGGCCTTGTTGACCGTGATGATATCGGCCATTTCGAGGATCCCGCGCTTGATACCCTGCAACTGGTCGCCCGCGCGGGCCAGGGTGATGAGCAGGAAAGTGTCGACCATGCTGGACACGGCCACCTCGGACTGGCCGACGCCGACCGTCTCGACCATGACCACGTCGTACCCCGCGGCCTCCACCACCACCACGGATTCCCTGGTGGCCCGCGCCACGCCGCCCAGGTGATTGCCGCTGGGGGAAGGCCGGATGAAGGCCTGCTCCGACATGGCCAGCGCCGACATCCGCGTCCGGTCACCCAGAATCGAGCCGCCCGTTTTCGCGGAGGACGGGTCGACGGCCAGTACCGCCACCTTGTGACCCTGCTCGATGAGTTTGACACCCAGCGCGTCGATGAACGTCGATTTCCCGGCGCCCGGTACCCCGGTCACCCCCACCCGTACCGCCGAGGTCGGGCGCCCACGCAGGATCACCAGCAACTCGCGGGCGGCGGTCCGGTCCTCCAGCCGCATCGACTCCACCAGGGTGATGGCCCGGGCGATCTGGCGGCGGTTGCCCGCGAACACGCCACTGGCGAGTGTCGCTACCGTGTCCACCGCACTCTCCCTCCAACGCCCCGCATCGGGTTGGCCGGCCTGGCCATCCACGTCGTACCCTACCGCAGATCACCGGCAAAACCTGGCAGAATATCCCCGTGAAACTCACGCAGGCTCAGGCTCGCCGCATCGGGTTGGCCGCCCAGGGCCTGGGCGGCGACCGTGACCGCAGCGTCGGCATGCGCCAGGTCCAACGTGTCATCGACACGCTCGGGCAATTCCAGATCGACGCCGTCAACGTCCTGGCCCGCGCCCAGTACATGCCCCTGTTCACCCGCCTGGGCGCGTACGACCCGGCGCTGCTCACACGGGCCGCCGCCACCCCGCCGCGCCGGGTCTTCGAGTTCTGGGGACACGCCGCCAGCCTGATCGACATCCGCCTGTACCCGGTGCTGCGGTTTCGCGCTGCGCAGGCGCACGAGCACGCCTGGGACATGATGCGTACCCTGCTGGACACCCAGCCCGCGGTCATCGAAGAAATCTTCGACGCCGTGGCCCGTCACGGCCCGGTCACCGCGCGGAACCTGGATCTCGGCGAGGACCGGCCGCGCGACAACTGGGGCTGGAACTGGTCGGTGTCCAAGACCGCCCTGGAGTGGCTGTTCCGCTGCGGGCGGGTCACGGTGGCCGGGCGTACCAGCCAGTTCGAGCGCATCTACGACCTTCCCGAGCGGGTCATCCCCCGGCCGTTCCTGAAGGCCAGCCAGGTCTGGGAGTCGGCGTCGGCCGAGGAACGGATCGGCTTGTCGCACGCCGCCCACGTGGAGTTGGTACGCCGGGGCGCCCAGGCCCTCGGTGTGGGTACGCTGCGCTGCCTGAGCGACTATTTCCGGACCGGCCTTGCTTCGACCAGGGCGGCCATCGACGACCTGGTCCGTACCGGGGAACTCCTGCCGGCGACGGTGGACGGCGCCAAGGAACCGGCCTGGGTCTGGCACGCCGCCGCCCGGCCCCGCCACATCCGCGCCGCCGCGTTGGTCAGCCCGTTCGATTCCCTGGTCTTCGAACGCCGCCGGCTGTTGAGCTTGTTCGGTACCGACTATACGATCGGCCTGTACACCCCCAGGGAGCAGCGCGTCCACGGGTACTACGTCTACCTTTTCCTGCTCGACGACGTCTTCGCCGCCAGGGTCGACCTCAAGGCCGATCGCGCCAGCGGTACGTTGCTCGTCCAGTCCGCATGGCTGGAACCGGTGGCCGAGACACAGCGGGTACGGGTCGGGCAGCAGTTGGCCGGTGAGTTACGCCGTCTGGCCGGCTGGTTGAACCTGACCGACATCGCCGTGACCGGCAAGGGTGATCTCGCGCGCGACCTCGCGGCCGCCGTCGGCCGCTGACACCGTCTGGCCCGTCGGGCTTTTCGCGAGGAGTCCCCAGCGGTAGAAGCGAGTCCCCCGCAACCCGCGTTTCCTGTCGGTACGTGGCTCGAGTTGGGTCCGCACCGAAACATTCGATGTTAACATGTCACTAGCCTGTGAAAGGAATCACTCATGTCCGTCCCCACGCCCGCACCCGCCAAGAAGCCGATGGGCGGCTGGATCCAAATCATCATCGGGATCGTCCTGATCGTCGTTTTCGTCGCGCTGCTCTTCGCCGGTTGGATCTGGTGGTGGGCCGCGCTCGTCGGCGTCGTCCTGATCGTCAACGGGGTGCGCGTGATGGGTCGGTCCAAAGTCGCCCCGCCCGCCGCGATGTACGGCGCCGGCGCCTATCCCCCGCCTGCCGGATACACACCAGCCGCCGGATACCCCGGTCAGCCACAGGTTCCACAGTACGGGCAGACGTACCCGCCGCAGCCAGGTGTCACCGATGCGGCATACCCGCAACCCGCGTACCCCGGCGCGCCAGTCGCCCCGCCCGCACCCGCGTATCCCGGCACCCCGGCCACTCCGGCGTACGAAGCTTCGGCCGTCGCCCCGTCGTACCCGAGCACTCCCGTCGCTCCCGTGGTGCCGACTGCACCCGCCTTCACACCGGATGTCACCGCGCCAGTTCCCCCGGTCATCCCGGCCCCGTCCGACGTCGCGCCGGTTCCCCCGGTTCCGCCGTTGGCCAACCCGGATCCGTTCGTCCCGCCAGTCTCGATGACGTCGACGCCTGCGGCACCCGCTCCCGACGCTCCGACGGTCACCCCGGGGTACACCCCGTTCGTGCCGCCAACACCACCAGAGCAGCAGTAGTATCACGGTTTCAGACATCCGTCTGAAGCCGGGGTCACGGATATCTCCCTGCCAATCACCGCGGCCTGAACCGCCAGGATGGGGCGCGATCCCCGCAAGGGCGCCGTAGGTTGTCCGGAGAGCTAATCCAGATATAAAGGAAACCATCATGAGGGTCGTTGTACAGCGGGCGTCACAGGGCGAGGTCAGAGTGGATGGCGAGGTGGTCGGCCAGCTGCCCTCACCCGGTCTCGTCGTGCTGGTCGGCATCACCCACTGTGACACACCGGAGAAGGCCGACCGCCTGGCCGCCAAGCTCTGGAACCTGCGCATCCTGACCCCGGCGGGCGGTACCACTCCCGACGCCTGGAGCCGTGGTGACGTGTCCGCCTCCGATATCGGAGCGCCGTTCCTGGTCGTCAGCCAGTTCACGCTGTACGCGGACACCCGCAAGGGCCGCCGCCCCTCGTGGGACGACGCGGCCAAGGCCGACGTGGCCCGGCCGCTGGTCGATCACTTCGTCGAAGCTCTGCGGACCCTTGGTGCTCACGTCGAAACCGGCGTCTTCGGCGCCCTGATGGATGTCAGCCTGACCAACAACGGCCCGGTCACCATCATCATGGAAGCCTAGAGCAGTGCCAGCTCCTCGGACCGCGTCAGTCCGGTGACAGGAGCGTCCGGGGTGGCCTCCAACCAGGCCAGGATGTCGCGGACGGTGTCGGCCAACGGGCGTACGACGAGTCCAGCCTTCAGCGACTCAGCGACATTTCGGGCCATCAGCCCCGCCGCTTCCGGGGAGGAAATCCACAAGGGTATTGACCCCGGTCCGTACCACTCCGCCACGCCGAGTCCGACCAGACGCTCAGTCGGGACGTAGACCGATTCCAGGCTGGTGCCGACGCCTGCCATTAGTCCCGCCACGAATTCAGCCCTCGCCATAGCCGGCCCAACCGCGTCGAAACACCCCGTGAGCCGTTGCTCGCCCGCCCGTACCACCCAGGCCGCCAGATCACGGACATCGATGTACTGCACCGGATCGTTCGGCGTACCCGGAACCAACAGAGCGCTACCGTCGCGCGCCGCTTCGCGGGCATGGTACGGCCAGTAGGTGAACCGGCCGGTTGGGTCGCCGGGCCCGACGATCAAACCCGGACGTAACGCCAAAGACGAAGCCGCTCCGTCACGTATCACCTGTTCGCACGCCACTTTCATGGGACCATAGGCCTCGGCTGAATCGCCTTCCCACAACGGTTCCAGTACCGGGGTGTCGGCCACCGTACCCCCCGGTCGGGACGCATCCGCGTACACACTGATCGTCGAAATGAAGATCCAATGAGCACCCGACCAGGTGGCGACAGCCCGGGCCGCGAAGGCAGGGGTACCGGTGACGTCGATCACAACCTCCGGCACCAGGGTTCGCAGCTCGTCCGGGGGTGATTCAGCCCGATCCCAGACCACGAACCGGACACCCGCAGGCGGCTGGCCATGTACGCCCCGCGCCGCCGCGACCACCTCGTGGCCGCGGGCCAGTGCCGCCGCGCAGATCTGCTTGGACAAGAATCGCGTTCCGCCCAGTACGAGAATCCTCACGGGCTTTAGCCTAGTGGCGTACCGTCGCAAAACATGGCGCTATCCGACGAACTGAATCTTCAGTCCTGGAAGGTCCTCGAAATGCGCCTTTCGGTCCAATGTGAGCAACGTACGATCCGTGGCGATGGAGGTGGCCGCGATGATCAGATCATGCTGGCTGCGGGGACAGCCGTGCTGGTGGGTCCAGGCCAGTAGCTTGACGTGCTCAGCCATGACGGCGGCGTCGTAGGGAAGCTGTTCCACGAGACCAAGGAAGGCGTCCATGAACGCTCTGATACGCGGTCGGTACCGCGGGTCGGCACACAGCTCACCCGCCTTGAACTCGGCCACTGCCACCATCGCCATGGCAATATCGTCGTTCGGTCCGAACACCGTTACCTGATCCAACCGATGTCGCTCAATCGCGATCAACACGCCGGAATCTAGCGATACTCGTCGTACCACGCCTCATCCTCCAGCTCGCGTTCAGCGCCCGGCTGACGCAGGCCAAGGATCAAACTCTCCGTCGTGTCGTCGAACGCGCCCCCCGGCCACGACTGCAGAAAGGCCAACACGGCCGCCCCATTGGGCTCGCGGTCGTCCGGCGGTACGATCCGTGCCACCGGGACACCGTTCTTGACCACGGCGAAACTCTCCCCCAGCTTGGCCCGTTCAAGCACGGCCGCAAACCGGCGGCTCGCTTCAGTCGCCGTCAACACAGTGGTGCGTTCCATGACTGCCACTAGATCAGATTATCTGATCTAGTGGTGTCTGGCAACGGCCGGGTGGCAGCGCGGTGCGACTTTTCAGACTCATGGCACAAGCAGATGGCTCACGACGGCTCCGGCCAGCCGGTTCAGGGCCTCCGGCGTACTCACCGAATTCGGGTACTTCGGGAGCGACGAGATGCGGGCGCACCCGGTCTGCGTCAGTGGGCAAGAGACCCAGCCATCATCGAGCACTAGCTCATCGCATCGTTCAGTACCGTGACCCCCCGCTCAAAGATGGGTGCGAACCCCTCCTGTTCCGACGGGTGAACGCCATTTCGGGTGGCCACGGCCCGCCACTCTCGTACAACCCGAATCACGTCTTGCAGGATGGCCACCGCCTGGCCATCCGACAGCCCGAAAGCCGCGGAAGAACGTACCAGTGCTTGCGCCGCCTCGCCCACCGTCACCGCGCCCCCGATGGACGTGGCGTGTTGGGCGTTAGCCTCAGGGTCTGGATTGATATCAAACACGGGCGAGAGGCGCCATCCCGAGCGCACGCGGATGAGCCCGTGATTGCGCAGGTGGTCGTCGACATTGTTGATGGCGATACCGAGGGCAACCCGCCGCCACAACTGTTCGAGATCGGCCTGGGGAGCGGCGCTGACCGCTGCCAGCCGCTCTGCCATGTCCAGGTAGTCACGGCGATCCCCATCGTCGGCCTCGCACAGCGTCATGGCGCTGATGTACCCGGTGCGCCGTCCATCCGGCGACCGGTCAAACCGATTCACGAGCAACACATCAGACCCGTTGACCACCAGCAACCGCCGTTCGGGCGTAGCGATGCCAGTCGCCTGGGCCAGGTCCAGAACGGTCTTCTCCCACGCCATGACGCGCCAATCGTCTTGGGGGCGGGCGAACTTGGCGATCATCATGTGTTCGCCATCGCGTACGGATGCCTTGGGACGGGCACCGCCCAACGAGGCGCTGCCAAGTTCTAGGAGCATTTTGACGGCGGCTTCCGCGTGGATGGCGTCAACCGCCACCGCGTGAGCCGCGTTCACCAGAGTCGGCAGCGCCACCAGCTTTGGCACATCGTCGCCGGGGTACTCAAACGACCCGCTGTCGGCGCGCTTGAATCGCAACGCGCCCTGTCGGGAGGCATCGCTCACGCCCAGGAGATAATCGAGTTCTGTCAAGGTACGGATGGGCTGCCCGGCGGCAAGAGCTTCAGCAGCCACTCGCCGGTTGATCAGATTACGGCCCCAGCGATCTGGCGCGGTATCCCGGATCGCCCGCGGCAACGCGCTGGCTGAAGGCCAGGCACCCTGCGTCAGGGGCAACGCGGGGTCGATGGGGTATGACTGGGGATTCGACAAGTAACCATTGTCATACGCAAAGGCGCTTGTGAGCCGTCCCCGCTTCGACTCGGCCAACAGATGGCCCGCACTCAGCGTATAACCGTCAAGATCGACGAAGACTGAGATTTTCATGTCCGTACCCTCTGGGGCAGAATCTGATCGGCGCGGGCCCGGCCGAGATCGGTGTCGTACGGGTCGGTGGCGTCGACAACCCGCTGGAGTTGGCCCAACCCATTGAGCACCGACAGGAAGGCGTTGAGGCTGGCACCCCCGTCGCCGTGCTCAAGGCGAGCCAGGGTACCGCGCGCGATTCCGGCGCGGTCAGCCACTTGCGCGGCTGTCAGCCCGAGCAACTTCCGCCAGGTGGTAATGTGCTCGCCAACGGCCACGCTGGCATCCAATACCTTCCGGCTGATTGGTCTCGATACCATGGGTCCGACCTCCTTTACGTCTATTATTACAGACAAAATAGATCATTACGCCCATAATATCGAGCATTATTAGCCATGCTGACCTGCCCGGCGGGGTCGAAACGGGCACAGGGCAAAACCCCGATTTACGCCCCGCGAGCTGCGGCGGGGACGCCGCCTGACCGACCGGGGCGCGACCACTACCGTGGACGCGGCGGGAACCTGCAAGGGATCCCGCGAAACACCCAGTTCGCCCGCCTCACTTGACGTTGGCCAGCAGCTTGCCCATCAACTCGGCCGCCGACTCGGGGATGATCGTACCCGGCGGATAGATCGCCACGGCGCCATCGGCGTACAGTTCGTCGAAGTCTGACGGCGGAATCACACCGCCGACGGTGATGAGAATGTCCTGGCCGCCCAGTTTGTCCAGTTCCTCGCGCAGCGCAGGGACCAACACCAGGTGACCGGCCGCCAGCGACGACACGCCCACCACGTGGACATCGGAGTCGATGGCCTGGCGGGCCACTTCGGCCGGGGTCTGGAACAGGGGGCCCACGTCGACGTCCATCCCGAGGTCGGCGTACGCGGTGGAGACCACCTTCTGACCGCGGTCATGGCCGTCCTGGCCCATCTTGGCGATCAGGATGCGGGGACGCCGGCCGGTCTTCTCGGTGAACTCCTCGACCAGCGCCCGCGCCTTTTCGACAGCGGGCGTGGACCCGGCGGTGGACGAATACACACCGGAAATTGTACGGATCTGGGCGGTGAAACGGCCGAATACCTTCTCCAGCGCGTCGGAGATCTCGCCGATGCTGGCCTTGGCGCGAGCCGCGTCGATCGACAGCTTCAGCAGGTTTCGCTCCGGATCGGTCGGGTCCTGGTTGCCGGCCGCCCAGGTCAGCTTCTCCAGGGCCGCCTGGGTCGAAGCCTCGTCGCGCTCGGCCCGCAGTTGGGCGAGCTTGGCGATCTGCTCGTCGCGTACGGCGGTGTTGTCGACCTTGCGCACCTCGGGCTGGACATCGTCCTCGACCAGGTACTTGTTGACGCCGATGACCGTCTGCTGGCCGGAATCGATCCGGGCCTGCGTACGGGCGGCCGCCTCCTCGATGCGCATCTTGGGGATGCCCGCCTCAATCGCCTTGGCCATGCCACCGGCCTGCTCGATCTCCTGGATGTGGGCCCACCCGCGCTTGGCCAGTTCGTACGTCAACCGCTCGACGTACGCGCTGCCGGCCCACGGATCGACCGACTGACAGGTCCCCGACTCCTGCTGGATGAACAACTGGGTGTTGCGGGCGATGCGGGCGGCGAAGTCCGACGGCAGGGCGATGGCCTCGTCCAGGGAGTTGGTGTGCAGGGACTGCGTGTGGCCCTGGGTGGCGGCCATGGCCTCCAGGCAGGTCCGGGCGACGTTGTTGTAGACGTCCTGCGCCGTCAACGACCAACCGGAGGTCTGGGTGTGGGTCCGCAGGCTCATCGACTTCGGGTTGGACGGGTTGAACTGGCGGACCAGCCGGGCCCAGAGCAGGCGGGCCGCCCGCATCTTGGCGACTTCCATGAAGAAGTTCATTCCGGCGGCCCAGAAGAAGGACAGCCGGGGCGCGAAGTCGTCGACCTTCAGGCCGACGGACTCGCCGGCCCGGATGTACTCGACGCCGTCGGCCAGGGTGTACGCCATCTCCAGATCGGCGGTCGCACCCGCCTCCTGCATGTGGTACCCCGAGATCGAGATCGGGTTGAACTTCGGCATGTTCGCCGTCGTGTACGCGAAGATCTCCGAGATGATCCGCATCGACGGGGTCGGCGGGTAGATGTACGTGTTGCGGACCATGAACTCCTTGAGGATGTCGTTTTGAATGGTCCCGTTCAACTGCTGGGGGGCGACCCCTTGTTCCTCGGCCGCCACGATGTAAAAAGCCATGATGGGCAGTACGGCGCCGTTCATCGTCATCGACACGCTCATCTGATCCAGCGGGATGCCGTCGAACAACTGGCGCATGTCGAGGATCGAGTCGACGGCCACACCGGCCATGCCGACATCGCCCGTCACGCGCGGGTTGTCCGAGTCGTACCCCCGGTGGGTCGCCAGGTCGAAGGCGATCGACAGGCCCTTCTGGCCCGCTGCCAGGTTGCGCCGGTAGAAGGCGTTGGACTCAGCCGCGGTGGAGAACCCGGCGTACTGCCTGATGGTCCAGGGCTGGTTGACGTACATCGTCGGGTACGGGCCCCGCAGGTACGGCGGCAGACCCGGGTACGTGTGGAGGAAATCCAGGCCCGCCAGGTCGGCGTCGGTGTACAGCGGCGGTACCAGGATGTGCTCCGGGGTTTCCCAACCGCCCGTCAGGGTCGGCGCCGCCTGACCGGCCGGCGGTACGGCGGGTCCGAGATCGATCGTGTCAAAACGTGGGATTGTCATTTGGTTGCCCCCAGCTTGTCGAGTGTGTTGTCCAGGAATTCGACGACATTCATGCCGTCGAAGATTTCACCGGCGATCAGGTCGTCGGCCCGGCCGTCGCCGGTTTCCGTCCGGCGTCCGGCGATCCACACCGTACAGCCCGCTGTACGGGCGGCCTCGGCGGCGGCGATGGCCTCAGCGGCGTACACCTTGGCGGAGGAGGCCAGGACGACCAGGTCGGTACCGGCTTCGGCGGCCTTGGCGGTGATGTCACCGGGGGTCGGGCCCTCCAGTTCGACGAATTCCAGCCCACCGGCCAGCAGGAGGTTGGTGGTGAACTGCTCGCGCGCACCGAAGTCGCGCCGGGCACCCAAGCACGCCAAAATGACCCGGGGCGGGTTGCCGTGGACCTTGGCGTACGCCCGGCTGCGGTCCCGCAGC
>Ga0123354_10009505_pt1 | contig 14898 bp, 6 predicted proteins | sample TergutLab28metaG_2_FD_97872 | JGI IMG/M metagenome (GOLD analysis project Ga0123354, IMG submission 97872) | Labiotermes labralis P4 segment gut microbial communities from Petit-Saut dam, French Guiana - Lab288 P4 | ecosystem: Host-associated > Arthropoda: Insects > Digestive system > Gut ...
ATATATATATATATATATATATATGTATATATATATATATTTGCTAAAGATTTTCATTTCGTAATTTTCCCTGTGTTATGATTTATGTTGACGTGTGTTTAAACAAAATAGGTAATGCTGCGTTGTATTGTACAAGTATAATAATCCATGTTACAGAATTGCATGATGTAGTATAAGATATGATAATATAAAGATATCGCAGTCGGTAGATATTAGCGTAAAATTGTAACTGATGTTCAGGTAATTAGAACACCTCTCGGGGGTGGTATTGACTCCACATACATCTTTCATACATGCACTGTCACACCAACAAGCGAGTAAAGCCTTGTCTATAGCTGAGATTTCTTTGCTTACAAAAGAAGGTAAGGATCAATTTCATGTTCAAATGTATAATAGAGTATAAAATTGATTATGCTAAGTAGAACACGAGTATTGTGCAGAAATGTCAATTCGCGACACAGGCAATAAGGGAATCCATGAAAATGTAGAGGTTAGAGAAAGTGCGAGCAGCAATTCGTATCTAATACTCTTTCAAAGAATATTATGTTCTACCGGTATGATCTGACGTGTATCTGATTTTCAGATAACCAGACTCGCCGCTGTATGCAACATTTGTGTCCTAAATATAATCCTAGGATTATGAGTTATTACGAACAGCTGAGAATCCAGTATGAAAAATATGATAGAGGACGCAGTGCAGTCGCCTTTGTAAAGCATCTATTCTTACGATAATCAGTGGCACAGGAATTGCAGTGACCGGAATTGTGACGCGGTGTTACCGTGCTTAGTATGGGCCACCAGCGCGTGTAGCTGCAGGGTACCCGGTCTCTTCGTAACGGATGCTAGGATTGTAGCCGTTCTGGTCAGCTTGGTAGTCAACAATCTGCTTCCTACCGTCTGGCAGCAGGACTTCGTAAGATCCCCACGCAACATCGCCGTCACGCTGCTCTCGGTGACCAAAATCACTCCCGGAAGGTGCGTCGTGTACTTCGTAGGAGAATTCGTACATTGCTGGTTCCTGTAACCGGAAATGGATGCTTGATATAAGACGCAACTCCATGTAGACCTAACGATCGTCTCTATTAGACAAAAAGCCTGAGTTGACATAACAGAGACAAAAAGAACAGTATCAATGATCGTAGTCATCATTGTCATAAATTTAAATTTTATATTATTAAAGGTAATTGCCTGTTACAAAATCGTCTTCATGTAGGTGGTCTCGCCATGTTTTCTCCGATGCTCAGGATCTTATTGACCTAGAAACGTGTTTAGGTGCCAGCTTTATTGTCATAGTTTTCTGCATGTAATGTTTAAAGTGAGGTATGTTGTTATTCTTACATTGCACTAATGATGAGTGGCATATTGAATTGTTTTGCAAGGTCTATATCGTTATCCATCTGCTATTGTAGAACCCAATGTGAAAGCCGTAGACTCCCCACTCGTATTGCTTTCAGTTTTCCGATTCCGCTGTTTAAGTACCTAGACCTCACTAACATATCTGAGTGTATATTTTGATGTGGTAATATGCAATATATAATTGGTTTTTAAGGCGTGTTCGCAATATTGGGAAAGCGACTATTATCTTCGTCATGTACTTCTATCTGTCTGCCTGCCTGCCTGCCTGCCTGTCCGTTCGTCCGTCCGTCCGTCCGTCCGTCCGTCCGTCCGTCCGTCCGTCTGTCCTTCCGCATGGAACAACTCGGCTGCCTCTGGACAGAAATTTGATACGTATGTCAATATTTTTCGAAAATATATTGAGAAAATTCAAGTTTCGTTGAAAATCTGATAAGAACCACGAGTACGTTACGCGAAGACTATTGCAAATATTTGATCATATCTCTCTCATTTCTCCTTAGAATGAGAAATTTTTCAGGCAAATTTTGCAGCCAAAATTAAAACCCATTTTATGTTCAATAATTGTTTTTCGATAATTGTGCCGCTTTTGAGACAATGTGGAAAAATACTCTAAAGCTGGACAGGCCACAGATACAATATGGTGCATGCGCATTGCATGCTGGGTACTTAAGGCTACAAACACACACAATCGAATATATAATAATTATTGCTTTTCCATCGACAGTGGTTACACGAACTTGCCTCGGTGTTATGCGTACATTTTCTGTCTAGCTTTATCTTAGGATTAGACATTTCGGTGTGATGCGTTCGTCTGTTTGTTTTCACGTTTCTTGTCAAACAACCTCTTAATAAATTACATTTATTGTGTCCTAAGAAAGCATTTTTTTCTCATTGCTTTTGAGAACTGAGGCAAAGTGCTCTGAACTTATACTAATTATACTTATCCGATAACTTTAATATTCAATATAAATTTTAGTGTTTCAATGCTCTTTCCACATTAATAATTCTGTTGGGGAGAATTCTACTTAAGACGCAAACAGAAGTTTATCTACCCAGGAAATAACCCGTCTTCTATGGAAACTGATTTTTAATTTCTGATTTTACAAGAGGCCGATAGCTGCTTGTTCTTACTGTGTATTTATTTTCTTCACACGTATGTAATTAGCATTCCATGATGAAATTCCTGTTCTGATCAGCTTGCATTGTCGATTATTTGCATACCGAAGATGGTCGTTGGGTTCCTCTTTTAATTACTGTTCTCCGTTATGGTAAGAACTTCTGATATAAGAAAATGTATTATACGTAGTTGATACAATGCACCCTCCCGTAAGGCTACCGTATCCACAGTTGCCTGTGGACACTGCTTGTTCGATAAGCTTCCGCCTTGCCACGTGCAGGATATCACAAGCTTTTTCGTGATTTATGAAGAATAGAAATCTGAGCAGGATGAATTCTTTTCTTTCGTATATTATTTGCTCAATGACAAAGTTTCCGTATGCAGTTTCTTTCTTTTCTGAAACCACATCTTTTTCATACAATTTCATGATTGTGATAAATTAGTTTATTATTGTGTTTGTCCTTTGTAAGTTTATGTAGAAACACTATTAATTTACTGTGCATGGGTACGGAATATGAGTATTTTGTCATAAATTTTGAAATAAAAAATTTTGCCATAAATTTTGAAACGAATTTTTTAATGAAAACAAAAGGAACTAGAATTATTGTTCACCTGATATTCTACGACGTTAACCTACCTCTGCCTTTTCTTCATGTTCATAAAGTATAAATTATGAATGGAGTAGTCAAATTTACTCAAGTGTCGGCTTCAGAATGTAAGAAAATAAAAGGTATTCGCATCGAATTCTTGTATATGCATATTTCAAATACAATTTCGTGTTTTTTTTTATCTGCGTTGTGTAATGGAACCGATATGTTGTATCTATGACAGTGTTGCGGAGATTTTATTTACTTTCGACTTTATTTTCATCATTCAAGGAACTAGCTTCCCCTTGCATAACCACCCAAATCTCTTAGTGGGAGAATGTGACTTCCACTCATAGGAATATGTGCATGTGGTAGCTACAAGAGACATAAGTACAGGTCTACTTACGAAGAATGTTATACGAGTAATAATATGACAGTCACTTCTAATGCTTTTAATAACATTGCTTATTCGTTTCTATTCTCCACTCTTTTATGTCACTCGACTGGCTTGTGCAGGCTCCAGCCATCAAGTGGCATATACATCCCGAATGGGCTAGCAAAGGACTCTGTCTTCCTACGTCGAAAACCCGACGTTCTCCCAATTTCCTGCCATGGACGAATATTATTCAGTATTTCTTTTGTTTGCGCTGGGTTTAGTGACACATTGAGACAGCTGTTCCCCAGCTAGGGGTATGTCTAAGTCATTATTCCCTTCTTTACTGTCATACAACCTTAAAAAAGGTTTTCACCCTAAAACAAATATCACAGCAGGACATAAGGTCAGTGCTCCAGAAAACTTTAAGTCCGAATCCCCGCTGTGAGGACTGACACAGAAAATAACAATCAAGCTTGACTAATTCCAAATATTAATGGCGATAAGCTGAAGAACTCATAATTTACCAAACGGTGTCATGGCCGTGCCTGACACCACTAAGCCTCGACTCCCATGCGCTACTTGCATCTTATACGGACCTACATAATGTTCTTCTGTCAGGTGTTGTAATATATTTTGAATTAACCTATCCAAATATGAATTTACATGCCTACTTACATACCTGCCTGTGGACTATATTTTTGATCTGGCCTCGAGCCGCCGATCATCGTTAACACAGCGCTACAAATACTGACCTGAAGAAATCTCGTTAGATAAACGGGGATACTGCACTGAGAAACTAAATTATGACAAAAGAGAAAACGTGAACAATTTGTACTGAAAATTTTGATGGAGTTTGTAAGTATGCTTTGAATTAGCTATGTAAAGCAAAAGGTTAATTTTTACAGAACTTGGCTAATAATGTAGCCTTATTCGCTCTCCTTTCCTCTACCCGGAATCCCTGTACTGGAATAATGCAAGACAGTTTATCTTAGGATATGCATGTATCTCCATTTGAATGTCCTATGTTTGTATCTTTCCTACGGACTAAGCAGCGGCGCTGTGGACAGGCGTACAAGCTGGAAGTGTGTCATCACTAATATTTCTGTAGTTTCCGGAGTGATTCCTTTCATCATTCACAAGTCTGATATTCAAAACTTTAGGATATGGAAATATTTTACACGCCTTTATTAATAGGACCGTTGTGCTAGTTTGTTATACGTGGTTCCAGTGACCTTATATATCATAACGTCATGATTAGATTCGTGACCTTATTGTAACATTGAAGTAAACAGAACCACGTCTTACACTAACTAATGTTTTCCTGCCTACCTGCTCTTATTCATTCACATTTCAAAGTCCTGTAGCTTTGTAACGGTTGCGAATCGGACACACTATTATTATGACATTTTTGCCTCGGTATGAGGCCAGGAATGGAATTCTCCGGTTATGACGTAAAGTCACCGGGCACTCTGTATTTGCAGACATTTTGTCTTGTGGTAGAAAGTTAGATTCATGAAAAAATATCTTCGCCCACAATTGCGTTTCCTGTGGTAAGATTTCGAAATTTCTCATTTATGATGCGCCTGTTTCTTCGGCTGTATCGGCATATTATTTTTATCTAGGCGTCTAATAACGTAACATTTAATTCACTTGGAGTTCGCAGTCAAACTGAGGCCTAACTGTGTGTGAAGATCCGTGTTTAACTTGTAGGTTGGACAAAAGCTTGGGATGATATAATTCGTGTATCATTAAAGTAGCAAAAGTGATTATGTATATTATCATTTACAAAATGTGACAAATTTTAAGCAAATTTTACTTAAACACTTTCATGTCGATTTTGCACATAAAACGGACGTATTAAAACAGTTTTGTACTCACCGCTAAATTATCCTGGGATGCATCATACTTCGAAGCAGGGTATCCTCCGAATGCAGGAGCTCCGTAGGTTGAGGAAGGAGTTCTGTAATTTGAGGAAGGAGTTCCGTAGGTTGAGGAAGGAAATCTCTTCGTAGACGGTGCAGTGAAAATGGCAGAGGTCAGGGCCGGAGTGCCATATGTTGGCGCTGGAGCTCTGTTACCGAATTTGGACTTGCTGCCTTCAGAAAGGTGAGAGTTGAAACTGGATCTCGAATTGGATCCATGAGCAGGAACACCGTACGTGCTGGAAGGGGCTGAAGGCGCTCCGTAGGTATTTGACGGGGCAGAGGGGGCTCCATAGGTGTTCGAGGGTGTGGAAGGAACTCCGTAGGTGTTTGAGAGACCAGATGGGGCTCCGTAGGTGCTTGAAACACTTGCAGGTGGAGGGGCGAATGAGTCCTGCCGTGTTGTGGAGTAAGGTGACAAATAGTCGCTGACAGGAGGTTCTGGTCTGCCATGAACTGCTGCTATTGCAAGTGTGATCAGTAGGCCGATGGGTGACTGAAAAGAAATCAAAACGTAAATGAGTTTGAACTTAGTTTAAAATCCCGAGTCTGTTAGTGTGACATGCAGTCAGAAGAAATTTCAGGGAGACCTTTTGCAACTGGATCTGAGGGACTTCCCATGTAAGGTAGGTGCGTAAGTATGTGTGTGCGTGTACATGGAAGTATGTAGTTAAATAGGCAGACACGATGCCCATTTTTATTTCCACAAACTGTCAACCAATATTTGGAAGGGATATGCTGCTCCGAAGTTTTAGGTTCTCACAGCGGTGATGCTAAATATTGAGTCTTCTGAGATGTTAGGCCGTTGTGACTGGTAAATAATAACCAAAATTTCAAAGAATTTTATTGCCTAGCTTTCAGGATCAGTGGATTCAAGAAGAATGCACTATTCTTGGACTGCTTTAAGGCATTACGGTTCTTGGTAACGTCGGTAATCATTTACCAATTAACGCGGCATAGCATCCCACTAGACTTGAATCATCAGTAGTGCCGCTCAGTTTTAGTCTTCTGCACATCTACAAAAAAAAAAAAACCAGTGAACTTGCCATTCAGTGCAGTCTCGTTCACTGCACTGCCATATAGATGAAAAATAACGATATCTACGGATGTAACTAAGTGGTGATCAAGCGACCGACGTCGCTTGGAAAGTCAGTTACAGACGGCCGTATAATTTTGATGACAGTTACTAATACCGCGTATTGTGTTCATCGGACAGTTAACTGTCCGATAAACACCTTTATGTCACAAACTTTTATGTTGCCAATTTTGAGTGTCATTCAAGTAATACGTTAACTTGATACTTTAATTTATTTTATACATAAATGGATTATAATTTTCCAATGTGTTTCATCAAAGTCTTTGGTACGAGCTCGCTCTACAGAGTGTTTTACTTCTGAGGATTTCATTCTTCTAGGATATGAAGATACTGCACTAGAATTCTTGAAGATGAAAAAGTATGTTGGTTCGAACCGTCGGGATTCGAATACCCTGTAGCTAAGCAAAATTATAAGCACGTGTTCTAATGGTTCAGGCCTAAATATACGAAACTAAAATCCATAACGGAACAAATAACAAGCACAAAGTACTAGCCTTGTAAATAAGAAAATTTCGAATATTTTCAGGTTATCTGAATCGTCTGCTATTCGCTGTTTATATTTCGATATTGATGCAGTTACCTGTTCGTAAGCAGAACATATGGAATTGACAGTGTTGTAACTTATAAAAGTAATTTTAGTAATAATGTAGGTCCTATCGTTTATAAAATGTGGTTTTATATTGGTATTTTAGTGTTATCCAAGTCCACATGATAATGCTTTCCCAAGAAGGTTCTTGACGTAAAACGCAATTTGTCAAAATATGTAGACATATGTAAAATTATTTGTTCTTTTGAAATTTAGAATTGTTGTAACTGTTAAATTTGGATATTTAAATACTACTTAATATGTTATTATTATTATATTACTATTTAGTGACGAAAGGCTGTTTTGTAGTTTCAAAATATACTTAATATATTATTATTATTATTATTATTATATTACTGTTTGGTGACGAAAGACTGTTTTATAGTTTCAAAATAAATATTGAACAGATTTGGCTGATTTATAAGACACTTAACGATGTGTGAAATGCATAGAAACGTGGAATAATTCTTTGGTTTGTAACGTCTCTTATTGTCAAAACTTTTGATTGTGGGTAACCAGTTGTATACGGAGATCATAAGTATGAATACACATCTTTTATGGACCGAAATTGCGGGTTTAGTAAACATGTGAAAGTTTTAAAATTTTTAACCTTGGGGGGGGGGGGGGTAATGGTGGAGCTGGGTCTAAGCCCTGAAGTTAAAATGTAAGGTAAACTAGGTATTTTTCGTAACTTACATTTGAATTCATTTCAAACTTCTACCAGCTGACGTTCGACAAACCTAATACTTACACTTGCCCCAGATAAAGGAAACCTGTCAGAAAACTAAACTTGCCTCCACCTATCTGTCGTCTGATGCCACTGTACCTTCATTGTCGTGTAGAATACAAGTTCAGCACGGTGGAATGCTCTAGTTTGAAAAACGTCGCGCCTCTCCAATGCTGGAAGGATTGTTTTAACGTCTTATATACTTGCACACACCCTCCCATCGTACGTTCCCTCTCCACTGAGCCGCTCGCTCACTTGCCTCACCTCGCCATAGCCCTATCATCTTGAAAACAAATTCAAACATTTTTAAACTGTAACATGAAAGGATAAAAGAAAGAAAGAGAAGGTCATAGCTGGCTATGGGTGTGGAAATGGGGCGTCTGTCTTAGGAGCTCCGAGTTAGATTTGATGAGAGAAGGGAAGTTTAAGACGCCTGTTTGTAGTCACGTCTGCAACGTCATGGCCAATGAAGAATAAAGTCTCCTTGGCCCTCTGGATTACACATAATCGTGGGTCATAGAATTATTTTGGTTGTCATTATAAATGACCTGATGTATATACCAACGTAGGCAATTGGATTGGTTGCTAATGTTAAATGGCACTTCGCCTTCACTCGTTCCTAATTAGGAACATGACTGCATGATGGTCATGAATCTATAGCATACTACTTGTACTTTAATTAGCTGTTCCTGGTTGATAAAATGTAAAATTTTAGACTCCATTCTCTACCAAGGTTTCGATTTACTTCGTAGTAGAACTTACTGCTCTGTTCTTGGTATACATGCCTGTATTTGATATTGCTTATTTCTGGCTGACTAGGTTGTGAAGCGTCCAATGATGTAACATTAGTGTTGAATTTGTAAAGATATGGAAGTGGTTGCGGTCTATTTTAACATACTTTACCGACCTTTCACTTGTAGAGCTGAGGAAATCCACGAAGAAATCCGGGGAAGATAAAGGGCTTCTGGGCTGATAGTACTTCTGCATGTAGTAGGAAGTTTTAAAGTCAGTAATAAGTTTGAGGTTAAATACCACGTATAAGAGGCGTAAGGCAAATGCGTTTCAGCCTGAAAGAAAACGAACTTGAGATTATCAATAATTGGTTTGACAGTCATGGTTATAAGTAATATAAGACTATTTAGCGGTGCCGTTTCAGTTACCAGATTAATTCACTGACATTAATAATGTTCAGAAGCCTAATGTCTGAAAGATATGAGGCCATTTTTAAGTGTTCCACGGCAAGAACTTAAGAATTCCCAGAACACTTGTGGCAGCCCCACTTTGTCCACTATAGATCACTGTAGGCTTTATAATAACACCAAATACACAGTCGAGAGTAATTATTAATCATTATATATAACAGTTCTAATTACTATGCACTGTACCGCGAATTAAATACGGATCCATTGAGTGAGCTGTTCAAAAGAACATCTCTTGTATTTATCGTACTAGCTGTGAGAAACGTTCTGTCAGTTCCTCAAATAATTCCGTGAGTTTGAGCATGAATTATATTTATATTATAGTGTACAAGAAAAGTTATTTCTTTGCCCAGACGTCATGCGGAACGGCATATTGGGAACGGGGAAATAAGGCTGCACATATTTTTGACCACGGCATTTGAATTTTTTGAAGTTGAGTTACTCTGCTTAGCTAATCAAGGAAGTCTCCGCATTTTACGAGAGACCACGTCATTGCCGTGTTCACAAAATCCCGCCATTGGTTCGTGGTCTGAGCCAAACAAACTCTCAACCCCTTTTCGTTAAGACATATTTTTTTATCGCTGACTACTGCCTGTCAGACTGTAGGCGTTGATGATGACATGATTCATGAAATGGTAAGGACTTGGAAGGACGCGGTCGCAGCTTAATCGGTGTATTACCCAAACGTTTTCCTGAGAAACTGATCAACAAAACGAAAATCACCTGGATACTGCTGTGTTCCGCCCCGTATTCGAACCGAGCACTTTCAGAACACAAGTTTGGAGCCTTCCCCGCTATACCAACCTAATAGGTGGAGATGCACGTTAAAGTTGTATTTTCTTTACACCTTAGGCTTAACAATTTAACAAGTTTTAGACCCATTAAAACATCAGGCAATGTAATAGGTTTGAATGTTATAATATGATCTTTCTTACATACGAATTATTTGACTGGGTGCAAGGATGTAACAAGTCTCCATTATAATTTTTAGGTTGAAATAAAGGTATTAATTAGATGGGAGGCTGCATAGGTTCCGGAACCGGTGTAAAGTAGGTGGCAAAATTAAAACCATCGACTCTGCCGGATTTATGTTCCGGTAGTCCAGTCACTTCACTGACTGAGATTTTCCTGCTAATCCGCAGTTAAGCCTCCCTTATGTAGGCTTTTCAACGTATTTTATGTTGCACAAGTGCTGGGATCAGAAAAGAAATATGCACCAACAACTGGACAAATCATGTATGTGTGAAGGTAATTCGTACTGAAATGAAACTAAGTCGAATTGACTGTGTGTCCTGTAAGTATTAGCGTCGTCAGCTTGTTAACTTCTTTACCGCACACTCTTTCTTAAGACCCAATTACTGGCCGGGTTCATGCTTAACTTTAGATCTTGCTAAGAGCCATAATCCTTCCATTCACCGCTAACTACAAAGTAACCAGAATTTAACTTGCTCCTTATGTTCAGGAATGTAATTAGCATTTATGTTTTACATCGCTTATTGGTCTTCCCACATTTTGTTCATTGGGCCTATGTGCTGACTGGGAAGGGGCACGAATCGTTTCCGTCAACCTTCAATCCTGCGAAGCGAATACTTATGTTGGTAAGGTGGTAAGATTATTTCACGTGTATGGAAGTTAACGAGGTAGAAAATTAGTGATATTTACAGTGTTGATGTGTAATGATAATAATACTTTGTTATTACGTACTTATTATGTATTTACATTGCTAGTTTTTATCAGTCCTTAAATTTATATTTGTTTAATGCAGTCGAATCCGACCTCCGGGAATTTCGACATATGGTTTTGTAGACATCCTGTATCATTACCCTGCAAGGCACATTGCATTTGCAGAAATGAATGGCTACTCTGCGTGGTAAGCTAATAACATGAATTACACGTAATTATTAGTTGCAGAAGATCTCCGGCCAAGGATCTCTCAGGTATAGTAGTCATAGTTTCTGCACGAAATAGCTGGAACGCCTGCAGTAAGCCTGCTATATTTTACGGTGATGTGAAATTTAAAATAGATTAAAAGAGATCTGATGTGTGAAATAGAAGGTAAAATTAATAAAATTAATACGACAAGAGAACATAACCACATTAAACCCTTAATTTTCAGTGGTTACTCTATGTACCGACTGGTTTAATGATGGGTAACTCTGCTTACTGCCTAGACATTTGATGTATGTGTTTTATAGTATTCGTCATATGTAGAGCGACGCCAAACGTGAACGTTTAGACTTTCTAACGGAAACAACCCGTGTTCTCTGTGAGGTAGAAACTGAATCTTTCCGTAGAACGTTGGTTAACTCCAGGCTTCCAAGGGCTAACTGAATCTTATTTATGGCGAACATGTTTTTTTGTGTCCGCTTTTTAGGTGCTTTTCTCCCACTGACTATATCAAGGTGTTCAACTGACAAGTTTAAAGTACCTGTGGCATAAATCCGTGCTGTATTAGATGATTCAGATGCTGTTAGCTTATTATTTGCTCTGATGATATTAACCTCAAGGCAAGGTATACAAACTGTGAAATACGCTGTGCAGTTTCTAGACCACATTATTTATATCAAGGACCCTGCAATAAGCACAGTTTCATGGTTCATAGCTATAAGATCCTGGTGACTGCGTAGTGGTTATGCACATACAGGTATTGCTTTCTGCAGTGTAAATGTGACTTATTCTAAAAGACGTCATGTCGCGCTGCTTCGTGGAGCATAAGGACAACTTCACCTTATCATGCTCCTCGTCTCCATTCTACCTCGGGACTACGCAGGGTCAGTTAAGGGTCGAGACTGCCGGTTCTGCTGTCTGGTGACGCAATATGTGGACGATGATGTAAAGCTATTAGTTAAGTAGAAGGTTGATGCTCTAAATTGTGTTTTTGCGTCGAGGTAATCGGAGCAGCAGGTTTATAGACATGCCTAACCAAATAAAATAGAATGTTGGCTCATAATGCCAGTCTGTCTACAGCTTCATATTTTGCCATCCTTGTTTTCGAGTGTACTTTTGTTGTGAATGTTGTTACTTTTCATCGAACATCCCCTTCATCTCTACCTTCTTCACTATCTTAAGCTAATCGGGAGTTGTCCTTGTACGAAACATTAAGCCATGGGTGGCGTGGAGGCCTTTCTTGACCTCGCCAATAGAGGGAGGTGAGTGACCAGTTTCACTGTCCGGCCGCCTTATCCCCGAGGAAAACGACCACGACGCGCATTGAATAGGAGGAAAAATGGGCTGCAGAGCAGAACCTGAGAGTTAAGATAAGTTTGCTTGGAACCGAACTACAATCCCTCTATTCTAAAGCCTTGTCTGTATACCTACCAAGCTAGGGCGCCTCCGCTTTAGCCAAAATAAAAGGGTAATCGTATATTTTACGCCAGCACAGACCACATCCTTATCATGGCATCGATTGATGAAGTATGTGACAAAGTTTCTTGTTTAGTGTTTTACTCTTTGAACCAACAGGTTTAACGTTCAAAAAGATTATATTCTTGCCACATAGTGGAAGCAGGCGGCGGCCATTTCCCTACAGAGTATTAACTGATTGGTTTTTATAACCAGGTGGATTAGGTTTACCACAAGGTACGATTTGAATCTACAAATACGTCACACGAATTTCATCTTTAAAGGGTTAATAGCCATGTTACTCGTGAAAAAATTATGCTTATCCGAAAGATGTTAGTTTAAAATAGTCTTGCGATCGAAATGCATATCACGTTGTGCAGTTTGGGCAGTATATATCGAATGACAGATACATCGTGCCTCTTAATGGAAGGAAATATGATGAACATCAAATTTTCGCATGTAACGCTAGGCATATTTACGAAGGTATTAGAAACTGACAACAAACATGGTGTTCTGAGAACCTCTATAACCTACGTAAGAATTTCAAACAAAGAATTAATGAGAATATTTGAAAGGGAAAGTACGTACCCAACAGGGCGCTGGAGAAAAATACACAACGCGGAGCTTCATTTTTAGGCACTATCGCAAAATTACGAAAAGCGACTATTGGCTTCATCATATATGTCCGTCCGTCCGTCTGTATGCCCGTCCGCAAGGGACACTTCTTCTCCCACTGGACGGATTTTCATAATATTTGATGTTTGAGTATATTCGAAAATCTGTCGAGAAGATTCAAGTTTGTTTAAAATATGACGTGATGGTTGCTTTATATGAAGGCGTTTGTACATTTGTGACGGCATCTCTCTGAATTCTTCATAGAATGAAAGACGGAAAATATCGTTACTTGTAAGTGTCCTTTAGCTTCCCAGAGAAGATTTTGTTCCTTGGGGTAGTTAGTGTTACGTGAAGATATTATGTGCCGATGTGCGAACTTAGGACTCAGTAACATTCGTTCACGGCTCGCGGCGGATTTTAAAATGCATTATAAGGGTCTGCTCCGTCAATAATAGGCTACTAGTGCCGAAATGGGTCTTGCTGGGGAAACCGGAGGGAAGGAGACCACTGGGGAGACCTAGGCGTAGATGGGTGGATAATATTAAGATGGATCTTCAGGAGGTGGGATGTGGGTATATGGATTGGATTGGGCTGGCCCAGGATAGAAACAGGTGGCGGACGCTTGTGAGTGCGGTAATGAACCTTCGGGTTCCGTGAAATGCGGGGAATTTCTTGACTAGCTGCAAACCATTTAGCTTCTCAAGAAGGATTCTGCACCATGGAGTAAGTAAGTAAGTGCCGAAATGGACTTGCATCATCTTGAAAAAAGTAATTAATAATCAATTTGTATCAAATAAATTTATTAGTTGAGTTTCATGTGCATTTCTTTGGATATGATTTATAGTAACAAATTCTTACCCGTACACATCTACTGTATTTATTACTAATGTCTAAAGTTTTGAGGGTTTGTGTACATCTAGATATAGTTAGGGCATATAATGTCTCTGGTAGTATCAGCGTTTAAGGAATTTTAATGGAGAAAAAGTTCTTTTCGTTTAATCCTAGGTACATTTTCCTGCCACATTGGCCCTTATAAGGCGTTAAAAGTTTCCCAGCGTTCGAAAATTGGAATCGTGGACTTCTAGTCCCGCTTTTTTCCTATTTTTTTCTATGTGTTTTGTTGACCTTTATAAGTACAGATCTTTTTACTAGCTGATCCCCTTTTCAAGATGTCATATTAACTCTATTACATGCCCAGTTTGTAAATCCGGAAAACGTGACCCTGGACTGAATTGATTGTAGCGCGATAACCTACAGATAACGCTGCTTGGATATATAATCCCCTTGTGGCCAGGGTTCTTGTGAATCTCATTAACATTTGTGGACCTGGAAAAGCTGCTTATTTTACAAAATGAACTATGAAATACTAACCAGGAGATCTTACAGGCTGCCATGATAAACATGTCAGATGCTCTGTAGGGTGAATGTATAAAGAGTGAATTCCCATTTGGAACGTAGGAGGGATTGGCATAAAAATTTTGTGTAACATGCTGTAATATCTGATGCAGTAACACTGAAGTAAGACGCCACAACTGCTTCTTCAGTAAGTGGTGTCTTGTATAGCTGTCATATTACAGATAAACAGGTAAATGGGGTAGGAGGAGAGGGAAAGTAGATTCAAAGATGTGGATCTCCAGACGCCCCAGAGCTATCTGACTGACTGTTTTGGCAAGATTAAAGTTGGGAACCTGCAGACGTTAAGTGGGTACAAGTAAAGGTAAAGTGATCCCGTTACAAGCTTGGTGTGGCCTAGAGGGTGGGTAGAGGTATAGCTCTACTATTCCATGACCGCGGCAATAGAAGGGTGTGAGTGGTCAGCAGCACGCCCCGGCCCACTTTACCCCCGGGATAGACCCCGTACCCATTCTACGGGAGGCTGGGTGGGCCCCAGGGCCAGTCTGGACGGGCGGAAAATCTCGTCCCCACCGGGATTCGATCCCGGACCGTCCAGCCCGTAGTCAGTCGCTATACCGAC
>Ga0123354_10009507_pt1 | contig 14897 bp, 7 predicted proteins | sample TergutLab28metaG_2_FD_97872 | JGI IMG/M metagenome (GOLD analysis project Ga0123354, IMG submission 97872) | Labiotermes labralis P4 segment gut microbial communities from Petit-Saut dam, French Guiana - Lab288 P4 | ecosystem: Host-associated > Arthropoda: Insects > Digestive system > Gut ...
AAGTAGGAATCGTGCCAATTTGTGATCGCTTTACACAGTAATGTTATCAGCAATTATGCTTCTTGTTCACCTTAACCAAATGCAATAACTCCGCTCCATTTTGCAGTCGTATGAGGAATGTATTTGCTAGATAACCTGCCATAAGAGCTGCTTACCCCAGTTTTCACTTTGCAGCACTACCATCAAAATAATGGGGATGCTGTCTTTTCCATTACAGAGACCAACTCGGCAGCTAAGTATGGTAGAGACGGTTTGATAAAACACGCAAAAAACTACTGAATTTTTATCACTATATTTCGATTTAGGACCAAAAATTCAAAATCAACTTGCTCGGTGGAAGTAATCCATTGGCCGCTAAACCACCATGAGTAAAAGAAATCGATTTTCTCTGATGTCGGGGAAAGGAAAGCCGCTCAAACCTTCCCAGATCTGCCAGTATTGTCTTGATGGGGTTCTAGCTTACTCAAGTCTTGCTTCTTGTATCTGTTTCCACGAATTCTTTCCCAAGGACACTATTGTTGCGGCTACAATAAAATGTTTTTAACTTTGTTAAAATTTCTGTATTTGAAACCCATACTCCTCAACATTCGTAACACAGAATCTGGGGTACCTCAAATCTAGCAGATTTTTTTTTTGGCAGGTATTTCTTATGCCATGGGAAAATCTCCTGTTTCGCTCATATCGAAAATTTTGTGACGCAGAAAATTCCTATTAGAGTCGTCAAACCTGTGTCTTGATTCTTAGGCTGACGATGCTTTACTGACCAAAGGAATTTCCCATTGCTGCTTGCATTAACAGTAGGTTCCTTTTCTTGTCTCTTTTGATGAAGAATATTCGGACGACAAGTTAACGTAAATTCGGAATATATGTCAAACATTTTCCCGAGAATTGCTGTATCTCCATCATCAAGGAATAATGCGTAGGTCCAAAGACTAGGAGACTTGCTTCATCTGTCACTTGTTTACGTACTCCATGCACCAGAGAAGCTAATCGGTTCTCAGCTAGTCAAGAAATTCCCCGCATTTTATGGATCCCGAAGGTTCGTTAGAGTATTCATAACAGCCCACCCCCCGACCTGTCCCTATCCTTAGCCAGATCGATCAATTCCATGCCCCCACATCCCACTTACTGAAGATCCATCTTAATATTATCTTCTCATCTACGCCTGGTTCTTCCAAGTGTTTTCTTTCCCCCAGGTTTCCCCCCCAAAACCCTCTATGCTCCTCTTCACTCCCACATACGTACTACATGCCCTGACCATCTCATTCTTCTCGATTTGATCACCCAAACAATGTTGGGTGAGGAGTAGAGATCATTAAGCTCCTCATTATGTAGTTTTCTCCACTCTCCTGTTACCTCGTCCCCCTTAGGCTGAAATACCTTATCTCCCAAATGACTGAATAATGTAGAAGTCCAAATTTCGGGGTATGTCTCTGTCTCGGTCATTGGTTAATAAAGTAATCCGAAGCTTCTCAACCTTCTTTGTCCTCCACAAGAAGGAACAAGGTGGAAGTAAAAGGTTTTAAAGACTTCGCAGGGGAATATGCAGAAGCCCAGCGTTTCGGTGTTGTTTATCGGAGAATAATGAAAATTTGCAGTTTTTTGTGGAAACTTTCTTTTTCCACATAAGCATGAAATAATGCTAATTCCGTCACGAAAGGAATACAGTAGGTCTTGAACAAGTTGGACTTTTCCGAATTGTCACGGTTCGTTGCCTGAGGAGAAGTTATAAATTTTGGTAGCCATAAAACTTTTAAATCTCACATGTTTCTCTTTGTTAAGGGCGGTTCATTTACGAAGTAGAGTCTCTAAATAGTGTGAATTTGAAATTCATTTTATAGAACCAGGTAAACTACCTTACAGAAGAGTGTCGTGCGCGTTATGGTGCGTGCAGGCGGGACACGTGGCCTGTCACGAGAGTGACTGACAAGTGCATCTATCATACACCACATAACAAGCGTGCATACATTGTAACCTCATTTCGCTTTATCTTTATTCAGCTTGTCCCTCTTTGGTTTTCCGTCTCCATTTATATCGATCAGTATTCTACTTTTGTTTGTGTATTTTTCATTTTTCGGCTGCGAAACTCCAAGTTTGTTCAGTTCTGAATACTTGATAGCATGTTATCGTAAAATTAATGTTTTATAAACATATCAACTTATCGCGGTGAATGCAATTTTTAAATTTGTTGTGACGGTTCATATTTAGATTTAGAAGTGTTATATACGGTCTTCTATGCTACTAAGAACGGCAGATAGTGTCGGAATTGGACAAAACATTCAGCGGTACGAAGATGGTCGAGAGAATTACAAAACAAGAAAATGTATAACGTGCATCTCAGTTAGTGCCTGAGACTGACATATCAGGCAGTAACTGTCAGAAAAGATACATGAGCAAAGTTACTGTTGACATTTGTAATTAGGAAGGCACCCTATGAAAACCTCTAGTTGGAGCCGTACCTGTATTGAGGAAGCAACAAAGAAATTCTCCATCCCTTATTAAACATGAAAGCTGAACACTGAATTTCCAGGGCACTATTTATTCGAATTTAACTAAATTGGAAAATGGATGTTTTGGCCTATATTTTGATATTTCTGACACATTCACTGGTATGTCTTTAAAGTGACGACCGTTGTTCAGTGTTGCTAAATATTAGTTTACTCCTGCAGATGTCAATCAAATACAAAAATTTAATGGTAATTTATCGAAGCACCAGAGCCTAAATATCCATATATGGTCTGGGCGTAACTTGTCCTCTTCTTTTCCCGTGTCGAACGTAGTAAACATTTTCTATACAAGTGGCTTACCTCGTCAGCGTACTGATGGCTCCAGGTATGTGAGCCGACACATGTTGCAGTGAAATTATACAACTAAAAATATTTATCAGTGACTGACGGATGCCATCTTTATATCTGTATATCTTCATCACAAAGAGATGTTCCACTTAAAAATATTACGGGGTGTGGCGTTAACCACCTACCCACATCTAGCGTCGAGTGTAAAGAAAGAGTAGAGCTATACATCTATTCATTCTTTGGCCTTTCTTGGCCTTTTACATGGCGAAACTTACCTTCTCCTTACTATATTTCACTGTCGTGTCAGGACATGAGATATGATAACCTCACAACAGTGACTCTAAATTATTATTATTATTATTATTATTAAATTATTAATATATATTAGTGTCTTTGGACATGCAGCGAATATGTGTAAATTAGCTGGACACTGGGGAACACAGATCACTAAAGAAGGAAGAGTGAGTCCATCGCACTGGCGACGTAGCCTATGACGCTTATGATCTCGAAACCCTCATGCACGCACCTGGATAGAGCATTCAGAGGTCGGGGTAGGGAAATATGTCCTTGCTTTTATGTGCTTTTTCAAACCGAGTAAGTAGAGTCCATGCTGTGGTCCTATATTGCGCCAATGGAGATCTGCCAAATATACGGTGGGATTCATAATTTCAAAGGCAATTTCCAAACAGAACATGACACACTCCGTTTTAGGCCTAATGTTAATACTTTGTGCAGATATAATGCTTGTTCTCTCAAGTTATGGGATGGGCACAGACCGAAGATTTCTGGGAGCAGATCTAGTGGAATATTTGGAGTATTTGACTATGTAGAGTGTGAATCATTTTCCGAAAGTATTTTTCAAACATCTGAATATATTCGATAACAAAATGGCAAAAAAAAGGCAGGATAAGAGTAGAAGCGCATGGTGTAGGCCAAAACGTTATCACAGAGCAAAATGATGGCGACGAAAGTTGCAACCTTTAACCCTGAAACCAACTGTCTGCTATCTACAATACCATTTTCTGCCACATGTCATATTAAAGATATCTATCAAACTTCCAGAGAAAATTCCTGCTCACATTTTCTTCTCATAAGATGGGGGTAACAGGTTTCAAAGATGACATTAGATACCTGCCAAACTGGAGAGCGTCATCATATCCAGAAAATGCCAAATTTAGAGTCACTGTTGTGAGGTTATCATATCTCATGGCCTGACACGACAGTGAAATATAGTAAGGAGAAGGTAAGTTTCGCCATGTAAAAGGCCAAGAAGGGCCAAAGAATGAATAGATGTATAGCTCTACTCTTTCTTTACACTCGACGCTAGATGTGGGTAGGTGTTAACGCCACACCCCGGCCACTTTGCTCCCGGGAAAGAGACTCGGTACCCACATTTTACAGGAGGCTGACGATATTGTCATGCAGTGCTCTTTCGATGTTAATATGTTAGTTTATGATGTCGATTCTCAATGATGTACACATTGTCTTGAATTACATTTAATGCCACAGGAATAAGAACGTGATTAATTGTCCTAACGCAGTGGAAAACGGTGGGTAACTTGCTTGTGAAAGAAATAAAGCTCCAGAACACAAATAATACCTTGCATTTACTAAAATACTCAGATATGGCTTCAGAAAAGTGACTTATCCTTGAGTTAAACGTTATAAAGACCTTACGCAAGGATTACTTCACTTGCTAAGATTATATAGCGCCGGTGATATAAGAACAAATGCTTGTAGGGCGTTTGTATATTGATACTGATAGAGAATGCCCGAAAAACGTTAGAAAAGCTCGTCCCAGGGCCGTTTGGTCCACTGTGTACACTACATGGATTAGTCTGGAATCGAACCCGAGTATTCACTGATGAGAGGTTGGCGACTAAATGCTTGATCCACGTCACGGTTTCTTAACATTACATCTGCAGAATATACAGAGTGATTCTGGAGGAAGGGTAAGTGTTTTGAGAAGTAATGGTATCGGTCAATGTGAAAGAAGAGTTCATATGAACATGTGTCTTCTAACTGGATGCTTACCAAGATAGAGCTGTTTGAATCTCCAAACCTAAATGCGTTGAATTTTTGTTTATGGGGTAGGATGAACAACGAAGTTTACAAAAGAATGGTGGACGGATATACAAGACGAATTTTCCTATCATTTTGGATGCTGTTGCCCGCAAAAATAAACGTGAAGATCAACTCAGACGAACACCACGCGAATTTTGCACACTAGCTACAAGCGCGTTGAGTCTGGCGGTGGGATTTTCGATATTTATTGTGAACTGCCACAAATCTCTAATTTCTGCGTAACAAATTTGTCTGTTAAACATTAAATTAAAATTAAAATTAACAGTAATTAATTTGCCCTTTATTGCTATCGACAGTGCTTTCGTATTTGAAGATTTTAACAGCTCTGTCTCGGTAACCATTAAGAATTATACATGTGATCATACGAATTTTTGTCACGATGATCCACACTGTCACCTCCCAAAATATTAAAATTTCCTCCTTAATCACCCTGTACGTGTAAGAGAGAATGCATTGTAAGTTCGTATTAGTATGTGTTGTAACCACGTGATGAATAGTAATAATTCGAACTGACAAAAAAAATTGTTAATGTTCTGAAGTAATAAACAGCTACGTCATGATCAGTATAAAGCTACAGTTTTATTTAAAGCCTGAGGAGTCCAGCAGTAAAATATATACCTGTCTTGGTTCAAATAAACGTTGTTGGCGATTGCAGCGGAAGGTTCAGAAGGACTTTAGAACTCTCAAAGATGTTAAATCTTGTTGTAAACTTGAAATATCTAATTTTCTGAAGGAGCTATAGAGGTGGGAATTATTGTCATGCACCTGCAGATAAGAAATGCAGGTGGAATAGCGCTTGGCAAACGTGTGAGTGCGGAGTGACGCTATTTCGGGGGTGGAGAGCCCCGATCGTTAATACAAGGCAAGATGAAATGAAGAGGGCATTCTGATACTCTTCCTGGCTGCTCCGACCTCTATTGGTCCACACGCACAACAGGGCTTTTCGCTCTGTTGATCACTGGCAAACTTCCCGAAATATACATCACTTTGTGTGCGCACTCGCCTCCTTCCCTACAGTCAATTTCACGTATTAACATATCGCACATCATGTGTAGGTCGTATTGCTTAAAGGGTCTATTATTTCCATCTCCTTAAACAAACATCGAGACCAAAAATTCGACAGAAAAACAATGTGAGTATGAAGAAGGAAAACAAAGCTTATGATGACTGTTCTTAAGTGTCCGTGCGAGTTTTTGTACAAGTAGCTGCACTGAAGTCTTTAACACGAAGTCCCATGAATGCCGAGGATGACGACGATCTGAGTTTCACACTCCCTGCCGGCTACCGGATTCTATTCCTACACCGACTGACATATGAAGCAGACCAAAGTTCGAACATTCGTACGCAGAGAAAACCGATAACTGAGGACCATTCTAAAGGAGTGCACTTGTTGAGGAAGAGTAACAACTCTAACAAGATGTGGGTGGTGATAATTCTATGAAGCTTCTTTCTGTTGCGTCAGGACGGCTGTCGTCATTATAAAAATTAAGGTCGGAATTCTCAGTTCGTAAAACTTCCCACATTTAATGTGACTCGGAATTTCAGTGGTGTTTTCCCACGGGTCAAACGTCCATACCGGAATTGGGGTCAACCCAGCGCCCTATTCGATGTGGGCCGGTATTCTCTGCAGGGACTAAAGCGGACAGGCAGTGAAATTGACCACAATCCTCCTCCTAGTGCCGAGGTACGTAGGGCTGCACTTCTATTCCCCCTGTACGCTTCCACGGCTTGGACAGGAATATATTTACTTTTGATCACCACAGGCCACCATCCTACCGTCTAGGCTAGGCCCGCTCAAACCGCAGCTGGCGAATAGCAAGTTACCAGCGACAGTGTCATGTTCTCAGAGGAGAGAATTGTAACCCTTCCCCTGGCGAACCTGAAAGAGAACGCCTAAGCAATTTTGAAAATTTGTAAACTGTTTGTTTAAGGATTCATACATTACATTACTAATTTATTTTGTAAGATTGTGCTACAAATAAAGACTCCATAGCCTACGCTGTAAATTGGTCTCTGTCAACTTTTCTAATATTGTCAGCATATTTCTGTGCTTGAGATATGTATAAAAATACAAAATTAAAATTACGCATGTAATTATAAATATGCATTTTCTTTTTGTATAATGTATTATATTCAGTCAATACACAACTATATATCACTGTACTGATATATATTTGTGTATTGACGGAATATAATACATTATACAAATCTGTTACTACACAACGGGATGGCCTCTGTCAAATGCCTATCCTTATTCATTCTTCATATTGTACATTCAAGTTCACCTTGCCCAATACAGACCACCTTTTTCCGAAGTTACCGACCACCGAGTAAAGCGGCAGGAGATCTGGTCTAGACCTTCATCTAACAATTTTCCTGTCCCTTTGATATTTCGCTCTCAGGATCTTTTAACAAACGCGCGTACTGACGTTAAAATGCTTTCTACGGGTCCCGTCCCCAGTTTGAGCCTCGGGCTCGTATTTCGCCTCGGACGTCGGCTATTCTGACTGATCATTTTGTGGTTTCTCTCAATCCGTTTAGACATGTTGACGGATATTGACTCTGTTTAAGCTGCAGTACCTTCTTTCCGCTCTCTTCATAATTTATTATTTGTTAAATATAATCGCATCTTTCGCTCAAATAAATGTACAGAACTACGTGAAGGATAAATTTGTGAAAATTTTAAAATTCTGTTCAGCGAAATGAGTAGATACATTACCGGTTAAAAATTGTTTTTAGAGCAGGCTGTCTGCAGTGCTGTAATTATGAAAATGACTGCCTCAAAATATCTCTCCTTTAAACAAATTAATAGTTACTGTCTTCCGTTTAATTTTTTATGAATTTGGAACTGAAGAAATACATCAGTTACACGAAATGATTTACGTGAAATACACTATGGCGGGAGAATAGACGGCATACGAGCAGACAAATATTAATTGGACTAGCGTTGTTAAACTTTCATGTTATGAATAACAAGGCTATCAGCCAGCCAGTCTGATAGGCGCATTGAGAAAATTGGAATGAGCAACTATTTTGAAACTTCTCCTCTCTTTCCCGATTCTTTTAGGTCCAATTTAACTGCCAGGTTGGATTCGTATGTTTAAAGTGTTCCGTTTGAACCGTCTTGCATTTCGACAACAGTATTGAGGGAGGCCCAAAAGTTATACGTGGGAAGATAGAGGACACTCTTTTCGGCACTTGTCACACTGGTCGAATAGATTCTAAGATGTTGTAAAGCATATCCTCAGCTTCAGTCGCTCGACTCGACTCTACTCAACATGACCTATGAAGTTGGACAGAGGTTCATAGAAACTATAACAACTAACTGGTCTGTTTGTGTAGTTTCGTGGTGACTCAGAATTCGCTCCACTATTGTGACCTATTGGGGGTCGCGTTAGCACAGTGGTTAAGTGCTGTGCTACAGATCGGAAGGTCGCTGGTTCGTTCCCAGCTGTTGTCGGTGGATATTTCATTGATATAAAATCCTTCCGATCGCACTGTGGCCCTGGGGTCGAATCAGCCTCTAACAGAAATGAGTACCAGGAGTATTTCCTGGGGGTAAAGGCGGCCGGTGCGTAAGGCTGACAACCTACCACCATCCTGTGCCGTTGTCACGAAATCCGGAAACCTTAACTTCTTGGAAACCTCTGGGCCTGTCCAGGCCTGTAACGGAACTGCTTTACTATGACCTATTATCGCATAGCGTGATTGCGGAATAAGGGCTCGGCTTTTAGTTCTGGTTTCCGGTTGGAGCAGGGATTCTGCTCTTCTACATTATGTTCAAAGTTTGAGACCTCCAACGAGGTAGGCGGGACAGTTTTGTCGGTCAAAGTTGCAACGGCGTGACACTAACAACTCACCTCGATCTAGTGTCGAGAATAAGAAAACGTGTAGCATGGCTTACAATAGCATGATGCATACAGACTGGAGCAAATTTACCTTTACCTTTACCTTTACCCTTCACCTTAACCAACGCTGTATGACCGCACCACAGAGGATTTAGAACAGAGGGGCTTAATTTGCCTGTTAAGCCAATACTGCTGTTTGCACACACAAACTCTTCTCAATTGCGAACTGTCGCCATACTGCTTTAATGCAGCTCTGCTAAACAGAGCGTCTCAGTTCGTTGGACCAAGAGATCGCCTCCGCACGTGCATGAAGAAATAGTTGCTGTGTTTGAGCCCCGAACGGTTCGTTGGGTCGGTTAGATACAAGGAGCAGCGGAAAGTAAAATCATGCGCTTGTCTTTTGTTTAATTCCACAAGCAAAGTAAAGTAATGTTAATAACGCTAAATGTATGCTTTGGACGACTGGCTATAAGCAGAAGCCAGGGTGCTTGACCCCACGTTTGAAAGTAGTTCCCCTCCGTTAAAATAATCGGCCATGCAATACGTATTTTATTGCCACAGTTTTTTTTTATATTCTTCTTCGTTTTCTTCTCGTCTTCACAGCGTGGCATTCTACTCTTTTGTTTTAACTGTCTCTTGCACAACATTCAAATAAATTAATTCTAGCAGTGGAATTAGAATTTTCAGTACGGATAATTTCAAAGCCCGAATTGGAAAAGATCGCTAGTTATTAGCTACTTCGGAACACAATTTACTTTTGACTACCTAAATACCTAACTAAATATCTAACTCCATAGAGCAAAGTCCTTGAGAAACGAATACTTCCTCAGCTACTCGAGAGTTCTGCTCTCTTCGTTGTATAGCACGATTAGTTCCACAAAGTCTCTAACTTCCTGCGTAGCTAGCCTAGGCTGATATCACAATTCGGGGTGGGGCGCGAAATTGTGTGCGCGTAGATCAGTGTGGAAGTGCCAGTATTGGTCCGCTTACATAGCAGATACAATCGTGCGACTGAGATAAGGAGGGCCGTAAGGTTTGTGAGACTCGCGCTGAAGGCGGTTATGCAAAATTAGGAAGATCTTATGGGAGTAATTCATTTATTGCAGAAGTTTCAAAACCGCGATCGGTCGAGCCGTGACTTATCACAATCCTGAGCCGAAAAAATTTTGGAGAACATTAGTATAGATCGTGAAGCTGTCTGCTATGCAATCGTATCCAGTCTCCTGTCACTTTCTACCGCTTAGGCCCTATTTCATTTCTCAGCGCCCTATTTTTCAAACACCGTCAACATATATTCTTCCCTTAGTGTCGGAGACCAAGTTTCACACCCACATAAAACACTGGCAAAACTACATTCGTCTTTTATATTTTAATCTTTACATTCCTAGATTCAGCGTGCATTACTAAGATCAGTTCTTCTGCTATTCTCTTATATCCTGCTGGGCTTTTTAAGGATCCGTTCCCCAACATGATTCTTCACGAATATTTTGTAAGCAATGCTATGCCGTCAGTCAAATTTGGATGTCCTTCCCATCATCCCAGAATATCGTCATTTTGATAATCACCGTTGAGAGAACATCCAATATAATTTTCAAAATACTTTTTCTCCATCATATGTGTCGTATGTTAGGCCATGCACCATACACTGCAACACGTCACACAAGGTCAAGATCCTTATCGGTTCGAATAAAGAGAAGGGGATCGAATGTCACTGAGAAGCACAAAGCAGCATATTTGCGATGGAAACTCTACCATGCACATGCCATTGTACCGCCTTCTGTATTATATGAACAGGACTTCAATATCAGTACGACATGACGTGTTTGTTATTGCAAATATGCCGTACTTTAAGATCAAGGAAAGATGCATTAAATATTAAAGGAATACTGTGAAACACGGGGGACCGCGGTAGCACAGTGGTTAAGGTGCTGTGCTACAAATCGGAAGGTCGCTGGTTCGATCTCAGCTGGTGTCAGCGGATTTTTCATTGACATAATCCCTCCGATCGCACTATGGCCCTGGGGTCGACTCAGCCTCTAGCAGAAATAAGTACCAGGAGTATTTCCTGGGGGTAAAGGCGGCCGGTTCGTAAGGCTGACAACCTTACCACCATCCTGTGCCGTTGTCACGAAATCTGGGAACCTTAACTTCCTGGAACCCTCTAGGCCTGTCCAGGCATGTAACGGGACTGCTTTACCTTTTTACTGTGAAACACGTAACACTGTGTTAGTACTTTGAATGTTGCCTAATCGTATAACATGTCGGTGTACGTTGTATCCTAACAGGGCTGCGATATTACTAAGATATAATGTATTTTATCACTCATATATAATTATCTATCAGGTTTTCAAGATTGGTGTGGCTGTCCGAAAAAAGCAGTCGGCCGCCGGAACATGTAGGAGAGGGTGCTGTATCACTGTGTAGGTGATCGCAGTTGATGTGCTTATCCTTAGGTATTGCCTAAGTTCGGCTTTTGGGCTTTATCCGCTACATGTGATAAAACTTTTCTAAGGTACTAGCTTCCGAGACATACATACATGGGACTGTATTTTCCTTCTAACTTATTTACCTAAAAAGCGCGTCTGTTCTCTACGAAAGGTTAAGGGGGAAGGGGGGTTGGACTTGAATACCCAAGGCGATTAAACCTCAAAAACCGAGGTTACGCACAATGATGTATCGTTAGAGCAACTATCTAGAAGCCTTCATAAATGTTACATTTATGACAGCCTGATTTTATGTACCCTCTGTCTTTAAATTTTATTTGCATTAGAACACGATTAGCTGCTTCGAATGACACTGGCTGTCCATATAACTGCTGCAAGATGAAGATTTATTGCAGAAGAAGCTGTTGTATGTGACGTAAATGATTCTGATATTTTAAAATTAGTAGTAACCTTAGATGAAACGGCCCATGATAGTAGTTGTAAATAAAGCGTTGTGTAGTGGAAGTCATTACGGCTCTCAAATCAGTACGCCCAAATAAGGCGGGCGTGTAGCACGATTGGCAGTGGGAAGAAATATGTGCGTAGTTTTGGTCAGAAAACCTAAAGAGAGGCGATCGCCTAAAACACCCAAGTATTCGTGTAAATATGATATAAAAATGGATCTTAATGACAATAAGTAGACGTCACTCATTTGGCTCACAACGGGGACCAATGCCATGCCTTTATAAACACAGTGGAGTTTAGTCAGGAATTGTATTTTGTTAAGTTAATGCATTGAATGGAATTGACGGTCCTAAAGTTAGGGCTCCAAAATTTTTTAAGTATATCTTGATTAGATGACCAGCTGTTAGCTACGTGAAGTGTTTGTTTAACGATGATATTCTCCGGGTTTCCGGCGGAATCTCATTTTGTTGAAGTCCGAAGGCATATTGCAAATGGACCACCAGGGAGTGTGTTCTACGTGGAAGTTGATTTAAGCACGCCACAGCATTCATAATTGTCCTGTGTTGCTAATACTGCGCTACAAACCGGAAGTTTGCATGTTCGATTCCCGATGGTGTCATTGGAAATTTTAATTGATTTATTCCTTCCGGTCGCGCTATGGCGCTGGGGTCGACTTAGCTTCTAACAGAAATGAATAACAGGGATATCTCCCATGGTAGTAAAGATGGCCGGTGCATAGGGCTGAATACCTTAACACATTCCTGTACCGATTGTCTGGAAATCTGGGAGCCTTAACTTCCTGGAACACAAAGGACCTCTCCAGGCCTGTCATTGGATAGCTTCACCTAGCTTTAGGTCGCTCATTGCTTTACTCCCTAACTGTCCGTCACTCCAAGTCCCTTGCTTTCTTTCCGTGGTTTCATCAATTCCGTTTTACCTCCGTGTTTCTGGGTTCTGTTAATATACAATTAATGTCCGTGGAAATGATTATTCTACCTTGATCTTCTTTTCAGTTTATACCACAATCCCTGCATGAAGATGAGTGGTTTTCCTCCGTACTTCCAGATAAACATAAACACAGTTCTTTAATTTAGCCACAACCGCTTCCTCCCTTATCCCTTTCCAGTCATTGTTCAACACCATCCAAACATTTGAATCTGCAATCGGCCTTACTAACATTGTCGTTCAATTAAGTCACCTTCCTTCGTATTCTTTCTTTCCACCACGTTATCACTGCTTCCAACTTCTGTGTTTGTGCATTGCATGGGAATATTATCCGAATTGGTACTCACGTAGTTAATTGTTTCGACTACATCTCTCTGTGTGTACAGAAAAACTAAGCTCATTCTTTACGTATTTCTACTTACGACAGCATTCAGAGAGACGCTCATCAAACAACCTCCTGTTTAATGAGTACCCGCGGGTTATTTATACAAGAGTGAAACGAACGGCGACCGGTCATCTAGTGCTGAGTTTAAAAATGCAGGAGTCTAACCGCTGTCCCCCATCTGTCCTTAGTTCAGTACTTAAATAAGCAGAGACACAGTTTATCTTTACAGTTAATCTGTGTGTTCGTTGAGGTTTCGATTATTAGCTGTTTTCTTCTGCTGTAGGTCAAAGGGTGGAGGAAGTGGTGTATTTTGGGAAAGAAACTTCAATTTTATTTACACGTTATGCCGTCTCTGATAAAACAAGTGGTCACTGAATGTTTATCCATTCGAATGTGGTTTCGTCTGTATGAGTTACAGTACAAAAGCAAATCGTTATATATTGGCACTGTGAACGACATATTTTTATCAACAGTAAATGATAATAACTTTATGTGTACATATATGTTGTTCTACTTAAGTGGTTTTTTATGATTACATAAATGCCAAATGTCAGTGAAATAATAATACATGGAATTTTCTCTCTTAGGATTTTTAACGTAGGACCACACGTAGCTCTGAGTAAATCATTTGTGACCTTCGTTTCTCTTACTTTGTTTTTCAGTAAAATTAAGGTAGGGTAAAGGTAAATATTACCCATTGCATGCCATGAAGGCGCAGGCTGCGGCTAGTATAACGGCTCTGCCCTTACCTTAACCTCCTCTCTAGAAGGGGTTGGTTGCTGAAGGCCACGCCCCGGTCGTTTTACTCCCTGTTGGGGGCCCCTGTACCCGTTTCAGACGAGTTTGCGTGTTTTTCGGGACCGATCTGGACAGATGCGTAAAATCTCGCTCCCCATCTGGTTTCGAACCCCGAAGCGTCCAACTGGTAACGAGTCGCTCTATCGCCTACGCCATCCCGTCCAAACTATAAATATGGATATGACTAATGGTGTACGTGAAACTTTATGCAATGAATTACCTTTAACTATGTAGCAGGATCCCTCTTGAATAGTTCGAAGTTGCTCAGCTAGCCAAAAAATTCTCGGACTTTTATAATGTCTGAAGGTTTATGTTGTCGTTTTCTTAGAAAACCCGCAACTAGATATCTACGAATTATTTGACCATAGTCCGTGCTGTAACACTACAGTACTTTAAAAATTAACTTTAATATTATCCTAAATTTAGGCCTAGGTCTATCTGCCAAGGACGCGTTTAATAAATTTGTGCATTGTAATAGTTTGCGTGACTATACAGCTGCAGATTTTTCTGGTTGATGAAGACTGAAAATTTTCAAAATTCTTTCCCTTTATGCATAACGTTGGAATAGCCTGCAGGCACTGTAACGACTGCACCGCTTGTCTTCACACTGTGCTAGAGCCAGCAGAGGGTATTAGATAGTACAAAATGAAAAATATTTAGCCTGAGTGTTTGTTCTTTTGCAGAGAAATTGTGACCATAAATCTGCTTATGAATTACGCTAATAATGCATGATAAACGTATCGTACATAGCCTGCATTATAATGGCGAGCTCGTAGTCGAACTAAACCAGTCACAAAAGCGCCACGCAGCCCAATTACTATAGAAATTACACTAGACTGCAAGAAAGGAAATGGGAAGCATCCTTCTAACTGGCGTACGATTACATATGTGTGTGTGTGTATGTGTGTGTGTGTATATATATATTAATTTATTCTGTTATTCCAGAAGTTGCTAAAATTTTGCTCCAGTCCAGTGTGTTTCTGCGGTAAGGACAAGGCCGAAAGTCAGCACGGTAGATGAAATGTTGGGCCGGGGGGGGGGGGGGGGGGGGAAAAGCGGGGGACATGGATAAAAGGTTGGGGGTGAATGTTTTTTTTTTTCTTTTCAAAGCCCCACCCTCTTTTCCCCACTATTCTATTTTCTTCCGTTTCGT
>Ga0123354_10009508_pt1 | contig 14896 bp, 7 predicted proteins | sample TergutLab28metaG_2_FD_97872 | JGI IMG/M metagenome (GOLD analysis project Ga0123354, IMG submission 97872) | Labiotermes labralis P4 segment gut microbial communities from Petit-Saut dam, French Guiana - Lab288 P4 | ecosystem: Host-associated > Arthropoda: Insects > Digestive system > Gut ...
AAAAAATATAAAAAAAAAAAAAAATCTCATATTTTTTGAGACATATTATATATATATATATATATATATATATATATATATATATATATATATAGTTGCACGGAAAATGTAGAACGTTAAGTTTTATATGGGTACTTTGCTGATCTAGCGCTATATATCAGTAGTGCCCTCTTTGTAAGCACTCAGGGTCCCCGGTAACATGACAGTACCTGGGAATCGTCTTGATCTGTAGCTGTGTGGCCGGAATTCAGTGCGCAGTTCTCAGACTGTTACGCATGCACCTCGCGTATCTCATCTTCAGTGATTGGAAACCTTGCAAATGCCTCTTGACATTTCAAGCAGACAACAGTGGAATGCACCGCGCACATCACTTGTGATTTGAATGCGTTTTGAGCAATCCGTTGGAACAGGTTCCAGGTCTGTTTCTTCCAGTGAATGTTCACCCTTTCTTCCACAGAATGTTCGCCCTCTCCCCTACATATTGTATGACCACGGAAAGAAAAAGACAAATACACAAATAAGAAGTTAGAGTTAATTTTGGTCAAGTTTTCGAAAATTTTCTTTCGTTATAAATTTTAGAACTGTGTTTAGTGACGGCGTTTCAAGCGCTTGAATTTCAAATCTATGGATCATCGTGTCATGGCCAAGATTATGTTCCAATATTTAAATTATATTCATTGTCTAAAAGCATGTGCATAAAAAGTAATCCTGATGACAGTCAAATCAATGAGTCTGTGAATGGCTGTGCAGTAGAATCTGATCTGCAGGTTAGGGAACAAATAAAGAGATTACAGGATCATATTTGGACGGATCTTGGTGAAATTGGTTCGGAGTATGGGAAGTGTGTGTGTTTTGATCAGAATCGTGTCCATTGGCTAGTACTGAAATAAGATGTTCTTATACCAGAGAAGTAGTTAAACTCCTATAATAAGACCAACTAGATGCATTAATTTCTCAAATTTATTTTTGGAATAAAACTCTACATGTTTCGGACAGCTCCTCTGTCCATCATCAGGAGTTTTTCACTGTACACACAGCAATGGTATATGTCATACAGGTTTGCTGACAGGTTGCGAGCAGGATCAGGACGGAAGTTCCGTCCTGATCCTGCACCGACGATGCTGCCAGCAGGCAGCATCGTCGGTTCATTATACCACAAGCTGTAAACACAGTCTAGCGCTCCTGGGAATGGGCGAAATTATCGTCCGAAACATGTTGAGCTGTTTGAAGTTATTAATAAAATTATTATTGTTGCGTCTAGTTGGCTGTTTATATTATTGTATCAATGATGCACGGTCACACAGACATCAAAGTATTATTTGCTTGTTTCGAAATACTGCATCTTAACCTCGACACATCACCAGCTGGCTTCAAACGGCAGTATGGCAACATGTGCGTCAAACCTATTCGATGTTGCGGTCGCACTTGTGGGCTCAACTGCAAATAGCTGATCTCCAGTTATTCAAGTACCTCTCATCCAGATTACTTAACAGTATTAATGGAACAAGTATTAATTAAGCCCTTATATGAACCCGGAATACATCAAAGCATTATTCTAACTTCACTTTAACAACGGGGAATATGAGCTTTTAATTAGCCATAACATTCTGACCGTATTATCTTTTTGTTCTTTGACCTCCAACCACGTAATTACTATACTTAACTGACTGTTCTGTTACGTGTTGTGTACCGATATAATACAGCCCACTAATGTCCAATAGAAATGAAGTTAAGTAAAGCTTGCTATAATTTTACTAACCTTGATTACACTCAAAGTTGTTGTTATTAATTAATTATATGCTAGGGTCGCGCTTTTTGAATGGCGTTCTGTGGAAACTGCATGAGAACATTCCTCGTTGGTCCCGAGAGTGTCTGTAAAAGTGTGAAGCAGTGTTTCAAACACAACATCAAATCCACTGAAAAATAATCTTTAAAAAGTCAATTACAAGATTCCTTTACAGCAACGGGAGTCGGGATAGAGAAGTCTGTATAGACACTATGCTTACGGGCTGAAACGTCCGGGTTTCGAAACCAGCTAGGGGCTAGGTATTTTTCACGTTACCAATAGCTTCGAGACCGGCTCTGGATTCCACCCAGGCTGCTCTTCGATGGGTTCTGGTTTTATTTTTCTTCCCGGAGATAAAGAAGCCTTGGCGTCATGTTCACTAACCTCTATCGAGCGCAGAGATTAAGAATGAGTGGCAATATATGTGCTCCGCCATACGACGTAATGACGCGCACAGGGACCATTGCACCTGTCCTTTACTCTTCTCCTGCTGTAGCATCGTCATAGTTCTGCAGGTCCGTAACAACGTCGCAAGTTGTTTTGCACAACCAACCACCGTGGCGTCCCTTGTAAGTCGTCGTCGCAGCTGTCTTCTGGTTCAGAGAACTTTTTCAAACAGCATGTATTTACGAAGATTCTTTGGAGCAACCATGACTCAACTTCAAGCTAATAAGTACACTTTATACAAATAAAACGGCGACTTAATTTCATTCGCTTTTTATTACCGCCTGTGTCATTTCCACAAGCTGTTTAACTTCGTTAAAATAGTTTTTTTGTGTGAACTTTCCTTTCCTTAGTTTCTGTTCTGGACCGCTCGCCTGGTAGGTAGAATGCTGGCTGCGATGCACGAATTAATTTTACCAGCACTGTGTAGTATGGAAAACTACGTTCAGAGATGCGCCCACCTGGCTTTAAGCCCTAAAACCTAGGAACCAGAGACAGCGTTAGGCGGACGTTCCGTGACGTCATATGAGGTTATGACGTAAACCAGTTGTACTGAACCGGTAGTCCGCGGCTTGAGATATGGCGGTCTAAGAACGCTAGATGGATACGTTTTTCGTATTCTTTTTATCTCTTAGTTTAGTGTTCTTTTAGAATACTGCTTTGAGGTGTGAGTGGTAGCAGGCCTGCGAAACTGAGAACAGGCTGTGGACAAAATCCGAAATATAACTTGACACCTCGAACAGCAACATAATGCGTCACATTCCTTTGTCTTTCTTTATGTAAATGTGTCAATATAGAAAAACACGAGGATGTAAAATAATCTGTGTATGTAACTGCAGTATTTATGGAACGTTATGGAATAATAATAATAATAATAACAAAAACAATAATTTTAAAATATGACGTGAGCGGACCACGCTCTGGTGGGCTGCGAATTAATTGGCCAGCTACAGTGTACGTATAAATCACGATGTGTTCCTATAAGGTCTGTACAAACCTAGGGGGTACGTTCGACACAACGAAACAACGCACAAAGTTTATCTAAACCCATAATGTAAAAATAGTTCTGTGTTTTTATGAGAATTTCTCTTTCCATCCCTTATTCTCGATCGCATATGTGGCTTAGCGGATTTGAATAGCGTTCTTATTATTTCAATGTTGGCAATACTCGGGCGTTTTGAATCAGTCGCCGCTAGGTGGCTCTACAGTTGCCTCGAACCTGTGCAGGAGAACTGTTATGTCAGTGACGTGAATGGTTGTAGTGGGTGAATGACAGTGAGGCTTGGAAACCGGGCTGCGTTGCTTGATTGTTATTCTTTGCGCGTTGTTTAGTGTGGCGGGCTTCTGGTTTTAAAACTGCGCGAACATGTGTTGAAACGGGTATGGTAATTATCCGTCAAATCGTATCGCTATTTTGAGGGTCTCTCACTGTTGTTTGAGATGTGTCAGTGTGAAATGTGTTTTGTGCAACATGGTGATCAGCGAAGTTTGACACTATTCAAAATATGACCTCGGTGCAGGTGGCCACCAAAGCCATGGCTGCTGGAGAGGGATGGGATTCGGATGGATCTCTGAGCTGGGAGGACTTTTTTGGTAAGAAAATGATCGAACACCACACATAACGAAAACTTTACCGGACGTGACGTTTGTAATTTGCATGAATTATGTAGCCAGTTACGTAATTTATAATTACCGTCAACTAGTTTCATGTCCAAACGTCACGGTACAGCGGTCAGCACACTGTGGAGGTACAACGTTCGTATCTCGGGCCGGTATGTCGGCTTTCTTGTTGGAGCAGTCTTAATTCTTGTCTTGTTTGTTCCACCGCCGGGCCAGTGAAAATGGTTTATGTCTGGAATTTAATTTAGTCAAGGGAGTGTTTAGAAAAATCACTTTCACATCACAGTTTCATATGATTCTCAAGGACGTGGTGGTCAGGTCAAATTTGACTGTACACTACCAGTATTCCAGCATGCAGTAGAATTCGAACCATGTTGTACCGCCATACTTGCCCGCTTCAGCTATCACGCTTGGGACTAAGGGTGATCGAGTTTACAGAGCATCGAAATAATGTGTTCATGAAAACGATACGTCAGGCCTACAGCGTTGCATAGGGGAGGTGAAAGTTAAGGGGGAGTTGTGAAGGTTAGGGGAAATGGTCGTAGGCTGTTTTAAGGTACTGTCCCAGTACTATGCGTGAGAGAAATCATAATAAACCACACGGTACGTAACCTTCTGTTATTTTCCTAGTCATGCCAGCCAGTCGTAGCTTCCTAGATTTCACCATGTTAGTTGTCTTGTATGGAGTTTGTTGTTATGCAGTATCCGGAAATTTTCACTTTATTCTTCTTAGGCCCAGATACTTTTCTGAGCATTCTGCTACCATGTAGTTTTAAATTCGTATGTTAGACCAGGCAGTTATAACTTGTGTCCGGATCCGAAGCATCTAGTACGATGCCAGCACGCCAGACAAGACCATAAGAATATATAAACACTCTGTCCCCTTCTGTCGACCATCCATATTCAAGGTAGCATTCAAAGCTGTTCGGCTATTAAAAGAAACACCACCCATTTTACAGATTTCATTAATTTGAGGCACTGCTCTTGGCGTTCGCTCCATAAAGCAGTGTATTCCAATTAAATTGGCCACACAACACTTTCTCACTCCCGAAGGTTTGTGCGGAGCCTCTTGTGAAAAGAACTACACCGCAATAAGCGAGGATAATACAGGGTTGAGCTAATAAAAACAAGAAATCAAGTTAACTGTATTCGTAGGTACGAGGAATTACGTGAAATCCAACGGCGCAGTGCAGTACTAACTAGTGACCAGTGCGAGATACCGTCACTCACAGAATAAGTTGTAATTTTTGTATCGGAGTAGCAGCTGATTGTGGCACATCTGTTGATGTTATAAGAATCCTGTTCAAGAACAAACAGTAACTCATTTTCGAAACACGGGTATTTCATTTATTCCAATATTGCAGCAATTCATAAATACGAGTATTTGAAATAATTAATTATTCTTAAATAAAAGTGAAATGGTTTTAAGTGAAATTTATTATAATAATAAATACAGTTCTTTATTATTATTAAAGTGTTGGCATAACAGCCGCCAATTAGAGACAGCACAGGACCATGAGTGCACATACCTCCATTATCTAAGTACAAAGGTAAACTCATAGTTTCTGATAAGAAGAAGTAATATCGGTTAGCAGGTATCATGAATGAAATGATAACTTTTAAAATGAAAAAATTGAGAGATACGTTCCTGTATACTGTATATTGATGGTTTGGTTCCATTTAATTGAATGTATTGCCATACAGCCTAATCAGCACAGGGCCACTTACTAAAACACTAGAGTGTAATAATAATGATAATGATAATAATTAGTAGTAGTAGTACAAAACCTTCAACATAGGAGGCAACATTACGTGTAGCACAAATTGGAAATACAGAACAGGTGCAGCACTATACAGAACAGGTGCAACACTATATACTCTAGAAACATCGTTTGTTTCTGGCATATAATTGTAAATACCCTGCATGACGGTGGCAAATAATAATAATAATAATAATAATAATAATAATTTTGCGCGGAACCCTGGGGTTTCGCAAGACATCGCTTGGGAAGCGCCGGGATAACGCATTAACCATTGTTTGTTTAGGCTTGACATGAATATTTTTTGATGCAACTGACTGCTTGCATATTTGATGTCTTAATCATCTGCAGGTGGTTTTAGAAATGTATTGAATCATTGTTGTGAAATTTAAAATCGCGTTTCTCTCCATTATTTGCACAGGTGCATACTTAAATGACACATTTACATGGCATTCCGCATGTATCTAGGTATTATTGGTAAAACTACTTAATGGAATTTAACTAAATTTGGTACTGTAGGTGTGAGGATTTAAATTTTGGATTACAGCTATGTAATGTTACACCTATTGTAAACGAAGCTGTAATGGAAGTTCATTAAATTTCGTAAAACTCGGATCGGCCTACAGTCAGTTTGTTTATAACGCCAAATACTGGTGTATCTCGTTAAAATTTAACCTTTGATTTTAAACAATTGTGAAATTTAAGCTACATAACGAGGTACTGCATGACATGATTTATGACTCCCTAAAATATTGTATCCTTAACAGTTACTATTTCCATCAAGTACAGCCCGTTTTGTGAAGCTCGTAGTTGTGCAGCTAGTCAGTTTTCCCGCCTTTATGGCGTGGGCTTCCGTCCTGAGTCAAATGAATCCATTCTACGCTCTGTATATCTGATTAAAAAAAATTTAGTATTATTATTATTCAATTTTTACCTCCATATCTTCATTTGTTCTGTTCCTGTGAGTTCTTCCAATCAAATTTCTGCATTTCTGATGTGCGTAGTACATGTGTCTGCAATTTCATTATCCTCGGTTTCATCGTCCTGATTAATGTTTGGTGAAGAGTACGGATTGTGAAACTTCTCTATGGGCCTAATCAACTTCGAAGAATACATTTTCATCCATAATAAGTGAATTTGAAAATTTATGAGATGCAAGAAAGAGCAAAGCACTTCGAAAATATACGCCCTGTACGCAAAGGCGGCTGTAAATACAGTATAGAAACCATGTTTCTGGTGTGGCGTTTCAGCCGTCGGTTTTGTTCGCAAAAATCCAGTGATAGTATTTCTTCGTTTTATTTCTTGAATTTTGAGCTGTCCAAGAAAAAAGAATTGGTGCAAAGTACGGACAAGTATGGGTAAAAACCAGGACGGGGGAGAGGCGTTACGTTGTATGTACATTGCTTAACTTGTGTTCTCTTGATTTGACCCTCGTGCCCAAAGGTTGCTTACCGTTGACCTCAGTAATACTTAAAAGTGCAGTTCGTGCTTCAGCGAGAACGTAATCGCTGTTTTGATAATTGCACGACACTCGTATTTACGCTGCAAAGTACTTTTTTCTTGTTTACTTTTTAAGCATATAGAAGTGCAGTAACCATTGTGGCTTGAAGGGTTAAACTAACAGAGTCTAACCGTGTCACCAAACCTTTATTCCTGTTAGACGACTGCAACTATCAGTACGTCCCAAAAGATATTTTCGTTCCGGCTCTGCTAATACGTACTGCGAAGGCGAATCGGTCTGTACGTTCAGTGGAATTGACCGTAGAGAACGGTTGAAAGACGGGCGGATTTATTGTTCATTTTGTTGCAAAGCGGTATTTAGTTCTTTCTGACATTCATTTACTCACCTCACTGTTGAGGAACACCAAAATACAGTCGCATTCATGACAGTTAGTTGACTGTGATATTCTTTTCAGTAAAAGACTGAGTACTGTGTCTTGCTAGATGGCATGTTCATGCGGTCTATAATGACATATCTTCAGCGATGTTGGCAATACTACACGAATTTACTCAATGTGTGAGTTTTAATAGGATGGGAAGTACGCAGGTAGAATAAGGTTGCGGCGCGTTGGAACATTGTGGGCTGATGATGATTATGCGTGGGCCTGATTTGAAAAGTGTGTCAGCTAGTTCACATCTTAAGCCATTTGCAAACAATATATATTGTAGCAACACGTAATGGAATTAGTGCTCGTTTGTGGCCAATTATACAGTATATGAATAGGGCAGCTAACGCATCGTAATCATAATCACTTTGTTACGTAGTTTATCAATTCTCCGCAGATCAGATCGCTTTGTTTGTGTTTTTGACTTAATACTCGGCATGCAACTCGCGTTTCATGTTTAGTTCGTTGTCTGTTTCTTCGGCCACTTTGCTGTTCCGTATTTAATGTGATTGCCATTTCTATTTTTTTTTTTTTAAACAAGACAGGCACTGTACATATAACGTAACATTTAGGTGTGTTAGTGCAACCACTGTTGCTATGGAAAAGCAATAACTATTGCATATTCTGAGTGTGTGTTTGTAGACTTAGGTATCCAGCATGCAATGCGCATGCGCAATATCGTCATCTGTGGCCTGCCCGACTCTGCAGTATATTTCCACATTATCTCATAAACGGCACGATTTTCGAAAAGGAAAATGTTGAACACGAAATGTGTGTTTTGATTCCCTCTTCAACTTTTGTCTGAAACATTTCTCTGAGCGAGATATGATCAAAATGTATGTTGGTCTTCATGTAAAGTACCCGTTATTCTTGTCCATTTTAATGAAACTTGATCTTTCTCGACAATTTTTCGAAAAAAAAAAATCAAATGTCATGAAAAACCGACCAGTGGAGTTTTTCCTTGCGGACAGACGTGACGAATCTAATAGTCGCTTTTCGCAATATTGCGAACGCACCCAAAAGTCGTTAACATAAGATGTTTTGATTTAACTTATACCTTCACTCCTAAGCTGTTTGTAACGTAATAATTCAAGGAGGTAAAGCATTTGCGTGTGTAGGTCTTCGTGTAAAGTGTGTGTGTTACTTTTGTCAGACTTTAACCAGAATTAATTTTGTCGACGGATTTTAGTACAAATCACCAGTATAAAATTTTACGAATATCTGTACATTGGGAACCAAACTGTTCCGTGCCGACAGACTGACCGACACACACGATGAATCTGAGGTGACTTTTCACATTTTTCTTTTGCGTACTAAGCTAAAGATTACAGTGTTAATCACCGTATGTGTCTTTGTCCCTGCTCTCAAAAAACAGCTTGCATTGAAACTGTTAGGTCATTATTTACCTTGTTCTGTCTTTCCTATGCAACCGTCGTGTTTATTGCTCAAGCATGGATGGCGTGCGTAGTAAAAATGCTGACGTCACGACGAAATGAGTCAGCTACGGTGCATTCCTTGCGTGTAAAGGTACTTTGATAGCAGCGGAGTATGCCTGATGTTGGTACTGAGTATCGCAGTTGCTGTGAAATAAAGAGATTTATCTGCGTATGCAGATTCTGTATGACGACCAGCGTGTAGAGGGCGTGGCGTACGAGACTTTGTCGTCATTAGTGTAATTAACTGGTGCGCTTTTGTGAATTGTCATCCATTCGTTTATACTACCTGATTGTTTTTAACCACGGTAGTTCTCATTGTGTGGTTCACAGTGTTGAGCTTACAGACCACTCAAAAGGAAATTACCTAACTATTGAACAGAGTCTATTGTACTAATAGTACCGTAACTAATGAACAAGTTCCCCGCCCCGCATATAGCCGTAAGGTTCATATTGTTTTGACACTGAACAGTAGCAGGAACAAGATAAATTCAGTCCGGTCTGACAGCCCACTTCTCCGAGATCCATTTTAATATTACCCTTCCATCTACATGTAGATCTTCCAAGTGGCATCGTCTCCCTGTTTTCCTCGGATGTCTTCGACGCTGTCATGCTCCATCCATCATTATTCAACCTAATAATATGACGAAGAATACAAATTAGAAAGTTTCTGAGCATGAAGTTGGCACCATTCTTATATCATGTCCTATCAGGTTCAAATATCCTCATCCTCTCTCAAACACGGATAGAATGTAACTGGAAATTTGAATAAAGGTAGACCAACTTGATGTCACTTATTTTATTATGTACATTTTCTGCTCAACATTGTTTCGGATGTTAATACAACCATCTTCAGGAGCTTGCGACTACTTTTTGTGTCATTGCATGGGTTGTATTGTGCTGGCTTGAGGCGAATGCAGGTTGAACCACTACTCTGGTTCAACCTGCATTCGGATACCACATCACCAACAGCCAATCCGCTACACACCAACACGCCTCAAGCCAGCACAATACAGCCCATGCAATAACACACCAAGTAGTCGCAAGCTCCTGAAGATGGTTGTATTAACATCCGAAACATATTGAGCAGAAAATTGACATAATAAAATCAAGTGACATCAAATTGGTCTACCTTTATTCAAATATCAAGATGATGCACGGTCCAATACGCATAAGTAACTGGAAATGTTGAATGATGCATAGTCGGTTGCGACTAGGCTACGGTACACGATCAGGGGCTCGAATCCCGATGGAGGCAAGGGATTTCTTCTTCCCCAAATGTCCTGCCCGGCTGTGGCGTCCATATGGCCTCCTGTTGAGTGGGTCCGGGCGGCGGTCGAAGCGTGAAGTTAGACCATTCGCATCCATCTTGTGCCGCGGATAAGAATGATGGAGATATGTCTGTTATCTAATGAGAGACTGTCAGTAGGATGGTTGAAACATTCAGTAAGGATGGAAGTTGCCATATCCGAAGTACACTGCTGTATGATTATCATCCCGCAGGAAATTCGGACATCTGTTTCATTCTAACTGTTCCTCCCTTCTGGGGTGCTTGTAGGGGGCTGCGAGAGCGGAAACTTGGGGAAGAGCCGGACGCTCCCCCTGTCAACCCGAGCCGACACGTAACGCGTTTACGAATTCTTCGCTTCTGCGCAGCCTGGAAAATAAAGAAAAGTTACAGACGGCGCGTCTTGGAAAGACGGCCTGACAGATGATATGCTTGATCTCAGTGGAAGAGTTTTGAGTTTACAAACATGACTACAGCGTGTTCACTCACCTATCTGAACACCAGCCTTTGGGACGGTTGTAACGGACCTTAAAAAAATAGAGGGAGTACTGAAATGTAGTCTTCTTTGATTGAAGGTACGCGTTGTTACCACTGTAGGCTAATGATAGACTTAAGGCATTATTGATATCGTCAGCATGTGTTATAATATTGCTGGGTTGAACACTGGGCACAATACGTATTGTTAACGGACCTATTCATTTGGAATTGCATTCTTTAGTCGGCTGTGAATAGACCGTTCGATTTTGTATTCAGTCTGTGATTGTCTCCGGATGTCAACCACGGAGACTTTGGAAAAGCGGGACCCGAGAGCCTGTAATAAGATACATCAGAACCTCCATCCGTGTTTTATCTTGTATAGCATTCCGTTGTGGTTTTTCCTCCGTCAGAGATATTTGCTCCGGCTGACACCGTTAATTCTTTTGATTTGTATGAATGAACGACAAATCTGCAGTAAGTAGGATGGCACTGCTGTATCTTAGAAAGTAGGTTGTCTGGTGTCGGGCTGCTGTGACGAGGAACGTCTTACGGTCTGGATTGTTGCCTACTTCCGAGATCGGCGCGGGATATCTGAGGTTTTACGTTGATCTACCTAGCAAATGTAGGTGGTCGAAAGTAGGGAAGATGTCCACCTTGAAAAGGCAGGGAAGGAAACGAAACGTCCTGTTCCGTCTCTTTTCTGTCTGCCTTTCGTCATCTGCAAAATCGAGGTCGCAGCCACCGCAGCCGTCCCCAACCACCACCACCACCACCACGTTGTCGTCGTCTTCCTCTTCTTCCTCATCCTCCACGTCTTTTTCCTCTTTCTCTTGCTTGATTGTCATTGTCATCAGCAACCTTATTCGTGGTGTTACGCCCCAGAATCTAGCCTGCTGTATTTTATATCCTCGTCCGTTTTCGTAAATTGTATTTGTGACATTAGTTTTGTTGTTTGTTACGAGTCTTATGTTCTTTGATAATGGTCTTGTTACTTTGTGCCCCATCTTCAGTTCTCGTTAATAGTCTGCTTACTAGTGTTAAGGCTCTTGTTTATGGGCATCATACCACGCCAATATGATAAAATTGCCGACTTTTCAACAAGGCGCAATACCCACAAGTCGGAGCGCAGTGGGAATGTCAAGTCTAATTGAATCCGGCTTTCTTACCTTCATTGCATTGTGTGAAAATTTGGGATAGTTTCGAAACTGTTCTTGTGGGAGTGGTAATCATGTCCACGAACTGCTGTGAGGCTGTGGGCTGAATGTTCGGGGAATCGTGGTTTGATTTCCGATAACGATGAGACCTTTATATTTTCTTCAGAGTTTCCAGATCGGCTATGGAGGTCCACCTATTGTATTAAATGGGTACCGAGTGCTGTTTCCTCGGAGGTAAAGCGGCAGGGCCGTGAAGCTGTTTACTGGGCCCCGTCAAGTGCTCAGGTTAATGAGTGGTGCTACACGTGGGCTCCCCTGTACGACTCTGTGGTGTGAACAAGTAGAATTTGAAATTAAAACAAAATGTTGTAAAGTTACCGTCAAAACACAACAGTATATAAATATTGGTATTTTATTGTGGCAACATGTTTCGGTCTTTTTAGATCATTTTCAGGCCAACATTCAGAGATATGAGGTACAACTAGTGCATATCATGCAATATGGGATCCCATATTACTTACAAGCTGTACATAGAAAATAGTTTAAAATTATATATATATATATACATATATTAAAAGTGGCTGAAAAGTGTGTGATGGTACAAAATTTATATTGGTTAGGATTGAAATATATTATATACAAATTAGCGTATGAGTTTCTTAATAATTAATTTGAACCAGCTGGGAAGGTACTGCGATTCACATTTGAAGGTGGTCGAATCTCGTGGTTACATTAGCACTCAAGTTCAAGGTTGCAGTATATCACGTACGTAATTCAGTTTTAAGTATTCACGTCTGTGTATGTGTACATAGCTGTACTGAATTATGGTTGTGGATCTAGAAATTTCAGCCTAGAACAGGCCACGAAGGCGCATAGGGGGAGTAGAGGTATAGCTCTACTGTTTCTTTAACCCCGGCGCTAGATGGTGGTGGGTGGTCAACCCAACGCCTCGGCCGCTTTACCCCCGGGAAAGATCCGTTATCCATAATATGGGAGGCTGGGTAGGCCCCAGGGCCGGTCTGGACGGGTGCGGAAAATGTCGCCCCCACAGGGATTCGATCCGCCGACCGTTCATCCCGTAGCGAGTCGCTATACCGACTGCGCTGTGGATCTATATGCATGTATTGTATATATATATATTCATTTATTTAATTGTATATAATATATTTCCAACCTAACCAATATAAATTTTATACCATTACATACATTTTAGCCACTTTTAGTATATATAATTTTCATACCTTTAAACTATTTCTATGTACACCCTGTAAGTAGTATGGGATCCCACAGTACGTGATATGCACTGATTGTACTTAGTATTTCTGAATGCTGGCCTGAAGATGGTCTAATAAGACCGAAACATGTTGCCACAATAAAATACTAATATTTATACACTTGTTGTGTTTTGACGGCAACTTTGAAACATTTTGTTTTGCATGTAGTTAGAATTGAAACACAACGGGATGTACTCGATCAAAATAAGTAGAATTTAGCCTTGTATGCCAGTTGTATTGAAAAGACGTTCGTTTTACCTGTTCCGTTTTGTTTTGCTAGAAATGAAGAAGACTCCTTAAACGTCTTAGTTGTCAAAGAAAATGCGTATGCTTCTTCGGATGTAGAAACATGAATTTCATTATGTGACATAATTTTTTAGTTTTGTACTGATCATTCCGTGATTGTCGTTTACAACATTAATCTTAGGACATAATATACGTGAATTAAAAACAGCCTTGCTAGTCGGTTACCTGCCGTCACCAGAGGAACAACCTTAAACTTCCGGCTTACGGAACAACGAAATTGGCAGTGCAATCTGAATGCAGGTCCGTTTTAAAGTAGCGGGCGTGTCGTTGCCTCAGGGTCTGCAACGAGACTCGGTTCATCCTCCATTCGATTTAGCATAATTAGCTGTTGGATGCTCTGGAATGTATGGTGCGGTTGGCAATCCAGCGTGAGACAGGTAACAAGAAGCTTGTGGTGGTCAGACACAATGTACGTACACAGTTTTGGCATGAAACCGTTTGAAAAATAACCCTTCGAAAACCCGAGAAGGAAGTGGAATTGTATGTTGTCTGGTTTATGCTGTGTTTAACAGCATTGCCAAACACTAAGTTGATAATTCTGTCAAATGATACAATGATTAATGAAAAATAAATTGGGCAGACGCGGAGCAAAGTTGTTGTAGCCTGGTGCCGGCATTTACGTGGAAGGGCTGAGGGAAGTCCCGGTAAGAACAGAGGCCCTCAGGCTAAGCGGGAGGATAAGGGGCCTACGGAAATTGGTGTCGAGCCAGGGAATTGAATGCAACTTGGCCGGGAACGTGTCCAGTGACTTGTGCTCTGGTGTTATCGGTATTAAACCTCCTGGTTTCTCTATGTTGGCAATAATACTCGGGTGTCGAGAAACACGCGGCCTGGCCGCCAGTGGCGACTGAAAATTTAGACTGGGGGACCCATTTCTCGGCGTTTGTTGATGTTTGAATCTGTGGCAATATCACTGGGTCACTTGTACAGGATGGCAGACCATGTCCAGAAATGTTCAGGTCAGCGTAAATTGGTAAGCCTTTATCAATTTACCTTTTAAAAATATTTTTTTTCTATTAACTTAACATTCTGCGTGACGTGTCCGTGTTCAGAACAAGAAGCGAACGAGACTGATCTTGTTCGTCGATTGTAGGGTACCAGGGAGTATTGATTACCGTTTATGGTGACGAAAATGTTTGTTTGTTTGTTTGGCGGTGAGAGTATTAAACAAAAATTCAACCTCAAATGATTTTAATGGCGCTGACTGTTAGTCGCCGACCTCTCACTTGAGAGGCCCTAATTTGATCCCAGGGCGGTATTTGTGGTGGACTGCATGGTACTGGGACAAGTCTTCGCCGAGTACCTCAGTTTTCGGGACCGCGGTAGCACGGTGGTTAAGGTGTTGTGCTACAAATCGGAAGGTCGCTGGTTCGATCCCAGATGGTGTCAGTGGATTTTTCATTGACATAAAATCCTTCCGATCGCACTATGGCCCTGGGGTCGACTCAGGAGTATTTCCTGGGGGTAA
>Ga0123354_10009509_pt1 | contig 14894 bp, 13 predicted proteins | sample TergutLab28metaG_2_FD_97872 | JGI IMG/M metagenome (GOLD analysis project Ga0123354, IMG submission 97872) | Labiotermes labralis P4 segment gut microbial communities from Petit-Saut dam, French Guiana - Lab288 P4 | ecosystem: Host-associated > Arthropoda: Insects > Digestive system > Gut ...
GCAACTCGTGTGAAGACATGGCGTGTTGTTCGTCTGAGTGCGTCTTGACGTTCCTTTATGCAGGCGATAACATCCAGTATGTTAACGAGCAGTTCGTCTCGTGTATCCACTTTTTTTTGTACACTTCACTCTTCATGAAACCCCATAAAACAAAAATCTAACGGGGTTAAGTCTGGAGATCTTGATGGCCAGTTAATGGTACTGCCACGACCGATTCACCTATTAGGGAAAGTGTCATTGAGATGTTAAGATCACATGTCGGGTATAATGAGAAGGTGCTCCGTCATGCTGAAAGTACATAGTAATCCGTGTAGCCAAAGGAACATCTGCTAGTTGTTTTGGTCATACGATCGTCTAAAATTGATGTTGGCAGTGGAAATTTCGAAAATTTATTATACTGTAAACTGTACCAACTCTCTGCCACTTGAATAATAAATACCGGCATTAGAAACAGTACGTAAATGTAATATTTCTTTCTTATCAACAATTTTGCGGTTGTACATTCAAATAGCTCTGTCTCGGAAACCGTTCCGAATAGGACACATGTTCATATAAACATTTTTGCTTAGAATGACCGATACTATGACCCCCCCAGAATATTGAACTTTCCCCCTCTGACACACTGTATTTACACTCACGTGATCGAATGACATGATATAATTTGTCAAAATCACAAAAAATTAGCACTATGCGTCTATTTGATGAGTCTATTTATTCCAGATCCATTTTTGCAATTTTAATCTTACAAACTCCAACTTAAATTTAAACCCCAAACTTAAATTTAAGGAAGAAACTACTAAAGTGCTACATTTGGGGTACAGCTAGGATGATTTCGAATATTGGACATTTCGGAAAGTAAATAAAAAATACTTGAAAAATTATGAAATGTGCTGCAGAAGGATGGTGATTATTTTGTCCGATCGTGTGAGAATCGAAGAAATATTACACAGAGTTACAGTTGAGAGGAATATACTACAAAAACTAAAAAGCCTGAAGGCTACCTGGATTGGTCACATCGTACGTACGAATTGCCTTCTAAAACACATTTTTGTAGGAAAGATAGAAGAAAAGATAGAAGTGACGTGAAGACCAAGATAAAGACTTGAGAAAGCTACTTAATGACGTTAAGGAAAAGAAAGGATGCTGGAAATTGAAAGAGGAAACACTACATCGTACTCTGTGGAGAACTCGCTTTGCAGGAGGCTTTGGACGTGTCGTAGGACAGACTGCAGAATAAATTAAACCACAAAAGCGTTGACAAAGGATCGAAATCCAGCGGCCATGCCACCGTGTTTTTTAATAAGCCATGACAATTCCGGTCAAGAAGTCTCGGCTTACAACATAAGAACCGCAATCGTGAAAAATACGATAAAAGTGACTAACTTTAAGATCGATGGCAATTTCTGGGCATTTATTCGTCCAGAACCGAAGTTTCGTGACATTCCACATAATACGTAAACTGTATCAAGGAATTCACGACTTGATTCCGTGAAATCATTATCCACGTATCAATATATGACACAACGTTCTACTGCTCTGTGGGATCTGTTCACAGTATTGTATACTAGACTTGAAGAAAATGCTGTTGAGAAGTCTGTGCCTGTTAGTTCCTGTGTCATAACGGCTTTCCTTACTTCCTTACACACATACTTATTTATTTACTTACTTACTTACTTACTTATTTACTCCATGGAGCAGAGTCCTTGAGAATCTAACCGGTTCTCAGCTAGTCAATAAATTCCTTGCACTTTGCGGAACCCGAAAGTTCATTACCGCGTTCACAAGTGCCCGCCACCTGTCCTTATTCTGAGCCAGATCGATCCATTCCATTCCTCCTCCCCCTGCCCTAAACCACCTCCTGAATTTCCGTCTTAATTATGAATTTTCTTAGATCAATCAATTTGATTTAATACTTGGGAAACATTCCGCTGAAAAGACGCCTTAAGTGTAACATGTTTCGTCAGAAAATAAGTTTACGTGACGTAATCTCGTCACTAAAACACACACACATTGTTTGTGATTATATCTGGCGCATTCTTCACCGAGGGATTATTACCTCCTTCTACCGTTGAAGCAAAATCTTGGCGGACACAAATTTAAAGTTGATCGCGAGGTGCCAAGAGTCGTGACACGCTGTTTGGTATCACAGGACAAGGACTTATATCGACAGGAACAGGAAAGTTCGCCCACGACAGGATGAATGCCTCTGCTGATGCGGGGACTGTGTGTAAAGTAGTCGGACAGCAGTCAACTGATATCCTAACTATTCCTATTACTAATTTTTATCGTTGTACCATACATTTTGATATCTCTAGAGTTCATTCACCGACAAACACATGTCATAGGTATGGTGTGTTGTGTCAAGTGCGACTATCGCTCGCTATACCTATGACATGCTGTCACACCACCGCATAACATATAACGACGTAGTTTTTACCGAATCTTAACCTAATTATAACTTTAGCTAGGCTCCAGAGTGAAGGCTGCCTGATGACGGTCGTAGACCGAAACATGTAACAGCAAGTCAAAGTGGTTTTTAACCTTTTGATGCCTAATGTCAACTATAGTGGTCGTACCGCACCGCTAAACTCTAAAGTTGCATTTTATATATTTATTCAACAAATATAGGTACTGAATATTTTAAACATGATATATTCTCTCAGTTTTTTCTCTTCAAAATGCAGTTTGTTTCATAAATCTAACGTATTTGGTTCCTGTATTATTCACATTTTATATACAGGGTGTGCTAAAATTAAAAAAATAATTCCGGCGCCAAAAGGTTAATGTAAATTTTAAAACTTTGCCAAGTTTCATAAAGAGTGCGTTTGTTGGTGAATAAACTTTATAGATATTCTTATTACTGTTGAAATCCCGACACCTAATCTCGTCTGTAGGGCCTAGTGGAACGCACACTCTTTTCAGAAATGGGGAGGAGGTTGCAGGTGTTGAGAGGAAAGACTGGATCTAAAAAATATTGTGCGAAAAGAAGGGTTCAAAGTGAATTCTTTGAGAAACTGCAAAACTCAATGTTTCTGAGACATTTCTTTTACGGTATGTGATCATGCAGCTTCAGTGCAAATAACGGGTTTCCGTAACATTGGTATGTTATAACCGGACACGTAAAATTACGTCACCGAATTTGACCTTTAAGGAGCGGAATTATATTTCTTCTACATATTTTGAGGTAAACAGCAGTAGGAAATTGGACCAATATAAGCTTCGAAGGTGAAATATTATGAGAGACTAAAGATTTCTTTATGAAAAAATTCCCATTTCCATCTTCATTTTACTTACAAAGAGCTCATATCCCTTACAAAACATTCAAGAAGCTGCCTCGTTTCAAACTCACAGTCTATAGTGCTGGGACAATTATAGCATTGAACATGGCTGTGATGAATGTACAATATGTCATATACCGCAATAATAATAAGTTATAGACACAATGTTGTTTAATAAAAGACTGCTCCGATATATTCAAATGACTTTAACAATGACAGAAATTGAAAGAAATTTAAAATTAGTTAATAAAAAAAAAGGATTGTTGCATACTTCCCGCCTGTCATATTCCGAAGTTTACTTAATGTTTCTGCTGCAACTGTGGTTTAATTTCGGTTAATCTTACTTTACGGCCGATCCCACTGGTCGCGCGGTCTAAGGCGTGGGTCTGCGGCCGCTCGTTTGCTGGGATTGCGGGTTCGAATACTGCCGGGGTCATGGTTGTCTGTCTCTTGTTAATGTCGTGTATTGTCAGTTGTGACTGTTGCACTATGGAGATGAGGGGGAACCTAATTGTCAGTTGCATACTGACACTCAGCATAAACTTGTTGAAGTCACGTGGCTGTCATTTTTATCTTTCAGGCAATACTTTGTTGTGATTTTGATAAACCATACTTCATATTTTAAATTCCCCTTTTCCATCTCCTTTTCTAAGACCGTGCTGCTGCCGTGTATAGAAAATGCAAGCGTGGCTGCATGTTCACTGCACCGGGATGTAATTTCATAACGATTCACAGTCGTTTATTTTAATCCCTTGAAAAGAAGCTCATCAGCCTACATCCAATTACTGTGCAACTGATTTATTGTATATGTTAAGCTCAAAGATCGAAAAGGCTCAATGGCGGAAAAAACGTCCACAACGCGTTGTGGCATTAGAGAAACAGCTACAACGCGAAATTTCATGTTGTGTCTGTTTTTAAACAACCGCAACGTGTTGTGGCTTGTGAAGATATGCCATGATGCGAAAGTCGTGTCGTGGCTGTTAAAGGAAATGACCACAACGAGTTAGGACTTCATGAAAATACCACAAACCGCCGAGGAAGTAGCCTATCAGCTAATGGACATCTTTTGTATATTTGGTGCCACATTCATACTGCAGAGCGACAATGGCCGCGAATTTGTGTACAAAACAATAGAAAACTTGGCTGATATGCGGCCAGGAATGAAGCTCGTGCATGGAAAGTCGAGACATTCTTAAAGTCAAGGATTAGTTGAAAGATACAACCAAGATGTTCGAGACATGCTGGTTGCTTGGGTGTCCGACAACAACATGAAAACCTGGTCTGAAGGACTACGGTTTATCCAAAGCAAGAACAACCGAGCTCTGTTTTCAGGCATCAAGACAAGCCCTTACGAGGCTGTGTTTGGAACGGCCCAGAGGATCGGACTTGGGGATTCTCTGCTCACTGAAGACATGCACTCTTTCATAGAAACTGAAGAAGAACTGGAACAGCTCTTTAATGCAGGAATAAATAATGGTCGAGACAAGGAAGAGGCCAAACAGCAGGATAGAAAAGATGAAGATGAAAATGAAACCAATGACACTTCAGAAGAAACAGTGGAGAAGAAAGATAACAAAAACTTTTTCCGTGTGATTTGTGAGAAGGAGTCATCAGGCGCTCGTAAGTGTTCATCGTGTGACCAGTTTGTTCATGCTATTTGGGGAAGTTACAGTGAAGAAAGTGAGGGTTTCGAACTGAAAGTCACTTGCAACTTCCTGTGTAAGAAAGAATCAATATTGAGCGATAAAGTGCAAAATATGTTCAGGAACAAGCCCAAAAAATGGTTTCTCTCGTCAACTCAAGACTTCCAGCAATTGATGCTAGGACAAACGTTGTGGTCAGGGTGCCTGACCTTGATCGAGGACGTCTAGCCCCCAGAAATGTCCTAGCAGTCGTCGTTTATGTCATCTCTTCTTGGCTTTATCTGTTGGGCACGAAGGAAGACCTACTTGAGCGGCTGTATGCTCCCAATGAATTCACAGCTGCTGACAACAACTTCATCGAAACAAATGATATGCCCTCAAGTTCACTATCTCTTCGGTTAGCCCCAATGGTAACGTCTGGAAGTAAACAGGGATTTGAAGCTGCCATTGTAAGACGTACTGCACCGATATAAAGTGCAAATATCTTTCGAAAAATATGAAGTGTAATTCTAAGTGTCTTTCTAACAGCTCCTGCAAAAATAAATGAGCTTCGCCTTTATTCTTCATTAGGCCAAAGTTACATGTATTTCTTATCAATAAATTACTAAATTTATAAAGAGTTCATTTAAAAGATATTTCGCGTTGTGGCTGTTTCTCTCATGTCACAACGCGTTGTGGTCGTTTTTTCGCTCAATGAGGATTTTCGATTTTTGATCGTAACATATACATCGAATTACATAAAGGAAAAACTTGGAGTAGGAGACTCGTCACAACACAACAGAAGTTGCACTCTCCTGCAGCTAGTAAGATAGTCTGTTGGTATGCAGGATGTCACTCCATCCTGCCGCAGCAAGTATCATTTCGTTGACTCCATCTGCATAAAGAAGCCCCCAACCCCCACCCCCAAAACCTCGGATCTTAGTACTGAACGACACGAGTTCTCTTATAACTTTCCCAGAACTTCAGCCTCCACCGCGAAAACTATCCTCACAAAATCCAATCAGTCTCACAAACTCAGGTCGCTTCGAGTCTTTTTTTTTTCTAGTACCTTCAGGACTATACATCTTCATTTATCACATAAACAGCGAGATGACAGGTGTTTAAACACTGTCTTTCATCAGTCCTATTTTCAGCTACTGCTGAGTGGGTAGCAATCATGCTTCGTATTCAGGAGGTCTGGGGTTCAAATCTCGGACAAAAATTAGTCTATCCTGTCTGACATTTTAGAACCACTAGTACAGTGCACAGCACAAACAAATTTAGAACATATAGTTCTTCTCCAGAACATTCCACTCTATTGTTGTAAGATTAATCTCTGTACGTGTACCTTAATCTTAGGAGAAGCACTACATGACACTCTATAAAACACAGGCGGATTATGTAAAACGTAATATTGAGGATCTTTCGCGTGACAATTATTCTCGTGGAAAAGCAATAAATATTACATATTGTGTGTGTGTGTGTGTGCGCGCGTGTGTGTGTGTGTGTGTGTGCAGCCTTAGGCACCCAGCATGCTAGGCGCATGCGTCGTATTTCATTTTCATCTGTGGCCTGAAGGGCTGTACAAAATCTTTTCCACATTATCTCATAAATGGCATAAGTTTCGGAAAAATCTTTCTTGAGCGTAAAATGTGTGTTTTGATTTTCTCTACAACTTTTACCCAAAATATTTCTCACTCCAAGGAGAATTCGGCGAGATATTACCACAAACACCTTAATTTTCTCACCAGATTTTTCGAAAAATATTCAAATGCCAATTTTCATGAAAATACGTCAGATGGGATTTGAGTTGTTTCATGCTGACGGACAAAAAGATAAACGGAGAAATAGAAGTGACAGAGCTAATAGTCACTTTTCACAATTTTTCGAAAGCGTCCAAAAACTGACGAGTAGGCTGTACAAAGTTGCTCAGTAAGAAACTTCTTGATTTTTACATCTCACCATATACTAAAGGATAACCAAATCTTGGACGATGAGAGAGGAGGGGCATGTGTGAAAACAGATATATATATATATATATTCAGGATTTTGTTTGGGAAAACTGAAGGAAAGGGACGATTTTGAATACCTGGTCCTATATTGGGATTTAAATTCGAAATGGATCTTCAAGAAAGCGAATTGAGGACTTGGAGTACATTTATTTGTTTCAGAACATGCACATATGGAGGGATGTTTTGAACACATTCATTAATCTTCTAAGAAGTTAAAGCAGTCACGTTACAGGCCTGGAGTGGTCCAGAGGGTTCCAGGAAGTTAAGGTTCCCAGATTACATGAAAATGGCACAAGATGGTGGTAAGGTTGTCAGACTTACGCATCGGCTGCCTTTACCCTCAGGAAATGCTTCTGGTACTCATTTCTGCTAGAGGCTGAGTCGACCCCAGGGCCATAGTGCTATCGGAGGGACATCAATAAAAAATTCCAAATACCATCTGGAATCGAACCAGCGACCTTCCGATTTGTAGCACAGCACCTTAACCACTGTGCTACCGCGGTCCCCTTCATTAACCTTCTTGTTCAGTAAAATGTGGGTTCTATATATATATATATATATATATATATATATATTACGTGGCTGATTATATGAGTAGTTGCTCGGTGAGACCTATATTCCATGGGGTTCATCATTTCATGACATTTCAAAGTTCTTCAAAGTTTCCAAAGAATATTACGACAGACGAATGTCACCATGATCGTCAATTTTATTCTAAACATTGCATATGATTTATGGGTCATGACATATTTGCATATCTTGTACGAAGGATTTGTAGAATAGTGCGAAATATATTACAAAGCATCATGGGAAATGAATTTCAGAATGCCAGACACGATACGTGTTTCAGCTCTCAAGGCTTGTGCGCTCGAGTGTGGAATTTTGAAGTCAATAGACGAAAGGAGGAATAGGAAATACCCCAGAGTACAGCCATGCCACTGTCGAGAAGAGGTCTATTGGAACAAGTATGAATAGACCGTAGGACGGCTAAGTGTGACGGAGTGCCTGCAGAATAAAACAAATGCCAACGCGGAGATCAGAGATTTCAGTCGGGCACTTTTCGTTATGATATCACACGGAAAATTCTTTATTCTAGTATAATGTAAGGCGCTGATAGTATGACGATCAGTAGGCGGTGAACCGTTTACGGTTTCGAATGAGGAGGTCGCGGTCAAATCCAGGCATTATCCTCAAAATTGCCTAGAGAAATTAAGAGAACCTGCAAAAATCTCAAACTTGATATCCAGTCGCCTAAATGATATTCGAACCGGGACTTGCAAAATATATGTCTCAGGCATGATCGCTACAGAAGCCTGAATAGGATGTGCATAGAACATAGAAATGTAACTAAAGAGGCTGTAAAATTACAGTGCGTAAATCAGTTTGCTGTAACCAATTTTATGCAGCGCCAACTGCGTTATTTTTCAAATTTTCTTTTTAAACTATGTTCAACGTAGCCATTAACTAAAAACTTTCGCACAAAAAACAAAAAGATTCTCATTGACATGATGTTAATACATTCAATATAAAATATCTGACATTATAATCATTACAAATCTACACGTCCATTTGTACCCATCACTATTCTCCTAAAAAATTCCGTGAAATGGGAAAAAGAGTTCGTATCTCTCCAGCAAACGTGTTATACTTTGAATCCATTTATTTATTCTGTCGTCTCCTTTACGAATGAATTACCCTTTCAAAATATCGATTTGCTCCCAATTCTCGACTGGCTTTTCGAAATACTCCAAATACCGTATAATTCCAAGCGCTCGCATCCAATTTAAAAGTTTCATTCCTCTTTCACAACTGATACTGAGGTTAAGTTGCAACTGATGGATGGAGGTTTGCTTTCGTGTTGGCCTCCGGCAACACAATCTTTATATAATTATAGATTGTGTAGTCCTAGGGAACAAAGATGAACACACAGGCATGAAGGTCCCTTCCCCTTTATTGAGACAATAAGAACTCTAAAAGGCATGACGCCAGAAGTCTCGAAGCAGCTTTACTGCTCTCCATGCCTAACCAACATCAGATTCAGAACGCATCTATCGCTGCAGTTGCCTTCACCAACTTCGTATTAAAGCATTTTAGCATCTATAGAACTTAAGCAACTAGCTGACACCGATTTAGCCATCTCCCATGCTGTGTCAAGAGCAGCCCGCACGCAGGGAACTTCAGAACCTGTAGATACCAACAAGATGGTAGTAACATGTAAACAGAGATGTAAAGCTGCAGGGGGTACTCACAATGTGTTCTATTCCACGTATGACTAGCAAACAAATTATCCACATCAACATTGTTAGCTAATCAGGTTCGGCAGACACGGTTACGTAGTAATTGCTGACATGGCAGTTATTAAATAAATGACTGTACACATTTATTACGAAAATTAAACAAACACACAAAGCTAAATTCTACTTATTATGCTGAACTACATGTTTCGATCTACCTCAGGCCATCCTCAGGATCGCAACTGGTCTTTAAAACATAATGAGGAACAAAATATATTATGCCTTAACATTGAACTAAATTACAAACATTATTAACATTTGTTAAGGTCATAAACAAGAACAATATATGTGGATAGAGGTTCAACCGTAAATGTTACAAATATGGTTCATATATTTTATTTCCTATGTTATTCCGAAATTGTCACAGCACAATATGCAGTTTAAATTGCACACGTTTAATTATTGTGTAATATTCTTTGTAAACCAAAGCTTGTAGTTCAGTGTCAATTACGCGAGAATTATTCGATGACTGGAGTCGAGTGGAATACATTCAGTATTGTTCCTTGCCATTTGCAGTGTTTCTAGCACTGAGAATACAGAAGATTTCTTTTTTATGTATTTTGTACCGTGCATTGTACCTGGCCATGTCTCTAGGTCAGAATACAGGATGAAGTCATAGTATAAAGATTGATAATAGTTCCTTTGAAAGGGTGAAACAATTCAAATATTTGGGAAAACTTAACATATCAAAATTCTATTCAAAAAGGAATTAAGATCAGACTGAAGTCAGGGAATGCTTGCTATCATTCGGTGTAGAATTTTTTGTCTTCCAGTTTGCTATCTAAAAATACAAAGATTCGGAAATACAGAAGTGTAATTTTGCGTGTTGTTTGGTATGTGTGTGAAACATTGATGGAGTAACTTAGACTGAGGGTGTCTGAGAATAGGGTGTTGAGGAGAATATTTGGGCCTAAGAGGGACGAGTAACAAGGGAGGAGAGAAAACTAAATAATGAGGATCTTAATGATCTGTACTTTCACCCACTACTGTTCGGGTGATAAAATCGAGAAGAATAGGATGGGCGAAGCATGTAGCGCTTATGGGGAAGAGGAGAAACCTATACAGAGTTTTGGTGCGGAAAACTGAAGGAAGAGACTACTTGGGAGACCAAGGCGTAGATGGAAGGATAATATTAAGATGGATCTGCAGGAAGTGAGAGCATGGACTAGATGGAGCTAGCTGAGGATAGGGACAGGTGTCGGACACTTGTGAATGAAGTAAAGAACTTTCGGGTTCCACAAAATACAGGGAATTTCTTGACTAGCTGGAAACCGGTTAGATTCTCAAGGACTGTGCTCCATGGAGTATGTAAGCAAGTAAGTAAGTAAGTAAGTAAGTAAGTATGTAAGTAAGTAAGTAAGTAAGTAAGTAAGTAAGTAAGTATGTAAGTAAGTAAGTAAGCAGTTACCGTGTATTGTGATAAATTTGTCACACAAAACAACGAAATGCACAATTTTCAAATTAATGTTTTAATTAAATTTTTTGTTTATTCTACATGTACATGTTTCGAAACTCACGGGTTCATCATCAGGAAGACAGTTTGTGTATGCAATTTTTGTATGGTTTCGTTACGTAATCATAGAGAAGATGTAAATATAAATCAATCTGATTATATTTCATCACACTTACAGGCGTCTAATACACCGAAATATACAGCGTGATTCAAAAAGATGGACTCAAATTTGTTCGTCTATATTTCCTGAATTATACATGGTATGTGAAAGAACTGCATAACATTTGCGAGAGAAGATCCTAAATTTTTAAATACTACCGTTATAGTGCTCGCCTAGTGCACAGCCGTGCAGCATTGTCAGTTGAGACCAAATGGCTACTTTGCAGCACAAGATTTCTTGGATTAGTGAGTTTATTAAAACTGAGTCGGCGACTGCTCTGCAGCGTGCGTTTCGTCTTTGTTTCAACATTCAACCTCCAACGAGGAAGAACATTTGTCGTTGGAATCACCGATTTGAGCAAATAGGCTGTCTGTGTAAAGGCAAAAGCTCCGGCCGACCAGGTGTATCAGAGGAGAACGTGAGACGAATTCAAGATAGTTTTGAGCGTAGCCCATGCCAAGTCAACCCGTAGAGCGAGCAGAGAACTTGGAATACTGCAACGAACTGTCTGGCGTGTGTTGAGGCACCGTTTACTCTTTAATTGAGTCCATCGTTTTGAATCACCCCGTATTTCGAGTCAAAGGGCAGACCTCAAGTAGATCACTGTTTTGTATTATAAAACTTCGTACTGGAGGTGTTCCACGTTCCAGTCTCAAACTGACAACGGGTTATTCTGGTATCCTTCGTGGTTTTCCCAAGTTCCTCGAGGCAAATGTCGGCGTAGCTGAAAGTGTGTCACGACTACTCTATTGCGCATATTGGCCATTAATTGGTCACTAATCTTGCCACAGTACAGGTTTAGCTACTAACAGCACGCACCGTTACATAAAGCACAAACACACAAAAAGTTCACGGCAATGCTAAGTGGGACATTTTGGCAAAAATTTTATATACGATCTGAGATTTCTAAAAAATGTATGCCACACAAAGCCGAAACGATTGAAGTTCAATTCGTTTGACAACTTCCAGAGTAGACTTCAATACCAAATTTCATCAGACCTTTGAGTAGTTTCGCAGACGAAACATATAGAATGACGGACGGACAGACAGCTGAATTGCCCACAGGACATATACCGCTTCTATTATGCGTTCAATTTGCACAGAATGCATAAAATTCAAGCGTGTATCTTGATATGGTTATTAACTTAATCCTGCTCACAGTGACATGTTTTACAACCCGTAAACATACGTAAATACATAAAACACACAAAAATCAATTCAACATTCTGGGAATTAGCCTACATCATCCACATAAAACAGATGTAACAGGAAACTGATAAGCGCGACATTTCAGGCTGTCAGGGTCGTGTTGCTGAAGGTTCTAATCTGCTGCGATATTATATCATAATGTCTGGAATATATTTACGGACGTTTCGAAGGCACCAAATTCCTTAGCAAGGTCAGTAACTATTTAGCAGTTGACGCGTCATAACACTTCAGAAGTTTTCGAACATCAAGGTGAATTATAATGGTACACTCATTACTATAACAGAATAATCACACTGAGCACATAAATTAAGGCGTGCCATGACAAACTCATAATTACACAGATTTGAAGTGGTACAAATCTTGTACTATAAGTGTTGTACTCTGATAGACTTAAGGTACGCTACTCTAAATGGATAAGGCAGAAAAAACCTAACAGCGCGTTAGCAATATGATTGATTTTGTTTTGTCCTATTTTTTTGGTATGCGTCCCGTTTGTGTCTCAGTGTGTAGTCGGCATGGCAGATTATCTGGCTTTGTACAAATTACTTTGACGTGTACGATTATAAAAACATAGGACGAGTACCTAAAGGTCTACTGCCAGACCAAGCTACATTACTTACGTTACGGTATATAATGTAAAGTGGGGGACCGCGGTAGCACAGTGGTTAAGGTCGCTGGTTCGATCCCAGGTTGTGTCAGTAGATTTTTAATGAACATAAAATTCTTCCGATCGCACTATGATCCTGGGGTCGACTCAACCTCTAACAGAAATGAGTACCAGGAGTATTTCCTGGGGGTAAAGGCGGCAGGTGCGTAAGGCTGACAACCTACCACCATCCTGTGTCGTTGTCACGAAATCTGGGAAACTTAACTTCCTGGAATCCTCTGGGCCTGTTCAGGCCTGTAATGGGACTGCTTTACCTTTACCTTACATAATGTAAAGTAGACAGTTCTAACCCCAATTAGTATTAGAAACCACAAAAACGTTACGCTCATTTTATTCCAAAAAGAATATATCGCGTGTATGTGTAATTGCTAGATCACTTATTGTCACGACGTCAGGTCAGCTTCCAAAAAGACCGTAGACAACGACCTTGAAAAACGGTATGCCGTGATCTCATATTCTTCTCCGAGCATACCTGTTTTCGCCTGTCATATCATCCCTCTAGTGATACACCATTACACAACAAATGTTTCAGTCAGTTAACGCATCATAAAGAACAATATATTTCGTGTTGCATGATTTAAATATTTATTGTTTTTAATAAGCCAACGAAGGTTTGTCACTTTAAAAAATGGTACACGATAATACTCCATTCATATGCCACCGAAACAAAGTCTAGAGAGGACCACTGCAAGGCAGAGAGCCACCGTGCGAAGAGACCGCTAAAATTTTTTGTGATTTCTTTCGGACTGGTTTTCGGTCTTAAGATAGAAGGCAGTACTCTGGATCCCTGTTGTGGGATCTGGTAGTTACTTCGCTAATGATTAGAGAAAACCGCAGTTTCTTGAGTCGCGGGAGGCCCCAAGACTTTTATTTAGGCCACTGCATCAAACTAAATAATGTTATTTCATGAAACATTCTCGATAAAGGAATTACTAGAGTCAACTCTTTTTTTAATATTATGTATTTCCAAAAAAGTGTTACACATGCAACATGTTTCGACAGATGTTGGTATTATGGAGGCCCTCGATTTTCACAAAAGTTAAAAATGTAAAACTGCATTCAGTATGTTAAATTACTGAGATATTGTTTTACGTTTGGTGTGGTTAGTAAATGTTGCTTGTAATTTTTATTACAATCAGTAATAGTTGAAAATGTGACAATGTTTATAATATTACGGCACTTGTTTGCGTTAAAATTCCTTGTTGTATAATATTCTCCTGAAGAATGCTTTTGATTTCGTGATGTGTACTGTATAGTTTTTCCGGTTGTTTTGTGTTAATTTTCGAACAGTATTTAGTTGGCAAGTGGACGTAAAAATATTCCATTTCTTATACACTTGAAGAGTATCGCTATGGTGCGTATTATTTTATCTTACCCATATTCTTTTATATAACGTGATGCTGTTTTTCGAACCAAATTTGACCACCACTACACTCTAACACCATCACGAAGATAACTATTCTGTCTTCCAAACACGTGTTTCTAAAAAGGACTACCTTTACATACTTCTTGGCCTCCGCGTTCTCCCACTTCAAATATATTAGTTATAACTAGGAATGATCAGTGTATGTAAACCGCAAATTTTAGCCTTTACCTCCAAAGCGAAGTCGTAGCAACAGCTGGAAAGACTTACTCGATGTGGTCCTTAAGCGTTATTTGTAATAATTAAAAGTTATATTCATCAGTAATTATCAGAAATATTTAAATTGTGCAAACCACTATTAGACGTATAGGTTGGCATTACATGTGATTTCCTGTAAGACTGGACAAAGCAGGTGACATATTTTATCCAGATCCACAGCTGCTTGGCTTTCGGCCAGTGGGATTACCAGTGACCAGTTCCGTATCGTCCTCCATTTTGATCCGTAGGTTATTAAGTATATAATTCATATGAGATAAAAAATCAGGCCAATAGCTGGACGAGTAACTGCTGCTGCGCGCCATTTGCAGGAGATTAACGAGTTATGGCCACCTCGTTTCTTTTGCAGTCTTCATGTTTTATCTTGGAAAACATTCGAAGGATTTCAATAAAACACGGTAAGTTACTTATGGTAGGCGGCACGCGGTGGTGCAGTTGGTTGAGGCACTGCGCTACAAGCTGAAAGGTCGCAGGTTCGATTCCCATCGGTGTCATTGGAATTTTTCATTGAAATAATCCTTCCGGCCGCACTATGGCCCTGGAGTTGACTCAGCCTCTAA
>Ga0123354_10009510_pt1 | contig 14893 bp, 9 predicted proteins | sample TergutLab28metaG_2_FD_97872 | JGI IMG/M metagenome (GOLD analysis project Ga0123354, IMG submission 97872) | Labiotermes labralis P4 segment gut microbial communities from Petit-Saut dam, French Guiana - Lab288 P4 | ecosystem: Host-associated > Arthropoda: Insects > Digestive system > Gut ...
ATCCATAGGGGATCCAAGCAAACAGCACGTCTCATTACACTTGTGATATTATCAACAAAGAGTGATAATTCTTGGCTGCATAGGGCAGTAATTATATTTCAATTCTCATAAGGAGTGTTTGTTTTGAATACCTTTATCAATAATGAAACAAGGTCTTACATTAGTTCAACGAACAAAGTTAAATGAGCTTGTGTGTGTAAGTGTTGTAACATAATACTACATTACACAACATTAAACTCAGTTAATAATTGATATTAGAGCATAAACTGCAAATGCAAAGGACAATTTAACAAGTTTCAGAGTGATATAGTGATTGTGCTAACATTGTAAACTTAATTTGTGGTGTTACTTTTAATAATAATTCATATCTTGTTTAAACCAGCCATTTTTGGAACAGATTGTTCAACCATATTTATGTCTTGATACCAGAGGAGACGTAACAGCTGTACTGGATTCTAGGATGTTTAGGAAGAGCGTTCGAAAGTCAGTCTATGCCTAATCTGTCTTACTGTAATACAGAACTTTGGGATCAGGCTCCAGAAATAAGATTTCAAACATAGCAAAACTCTGTTAATATGACTCACATGGGACTGGACAGGTGCTGAATTATAAAACATTCCACATTATCAGACAATACCTGTACTGACCAACATTATTACAGATAATTTTTGGTTACTGCTATTATACTGGGGCTGTACCAGAAATCAGAAGCTTATTCCATTGGGATTTATCCAACTGCTGGTTCAGGGTCATAAGGGTCCCATTATATGTTTCTGGGAGTCTTTATAGTTGAAGAAGTTGATGGAGCAGGAGATGAGTGATCAGAAGATACCACAATGGTTGATGTACAGACAATCTTGGGAGACTTTTTGAAACATGTCCCTGAGATCTGCCTGCTCCATTGATGAAAACATTTTTCAGGTAAAAATCAAAACTTTCAGTCCCAGGACCACTCTCCTCAAGTGCCAGATTATCAGAATTTCTGTATTACTGGGATAGTGGATTAGAGAAATTTTACTGTACACGAAGGCCACAATGCAGTGTAAAAATGCAAGTACCACCTTTATCCTCAGAGAAGCATGCCCCTCCAAGAAACCTAGATTTCCCTATAATTAAGATCTTTTTTGGGTTTCTTCATAAGGCACCGTTAATTAGGTCAGCATCACATGACTTCTGTGTATCACAGTGTATGCCTGGGTTGCAATACAAAAAACTGGTATACAGATTTCACAGAGAATCCTTTTGGATGTAAGTAGCACGAATTGAGGAATCATGACAGAAACTATAAATCATTTCAAAATTAGAGTAACTGAAATCTTGCACAAGTGTTGCAGTGGTTCCATCATGTTTTCTTTTCTTAATTATAACCTGTCACTCTTGATTCTAGTGTAACAGCTGAATGGAAGAATGCATTACTTTGGACATATTTCTGCAAGCACATACTGATAAATGCAAGACGCAACAGGCAGCTAAATACTGCACAATAAAACCAATTTAGCCACATCATTACCAGTTGCATTTGCACGGAATTAATTTTATACCCTGGTGATCTCAATTCTCAGCATAAACACATCTTCTTGCCAAAATAAACACTTCTCTATTCTACAGTCTTTTACCATGAGACAGTAACACACTTGATAATTATATGACTTACTGGAAACATAGTTTTTGTTTGAATCATGTTAAACTCATCCAAGAACTTCTGTGTCATCTCGAGGGCTTCATTTAATGTCTTATGATCTGGATGTGAAACTGGAGTATACTTTAGCAAGTCCTGGAACAGTAATTATTCATGTTCAGTTCATTACTTTTGTCAATCCATTCTACATTGCATGAACAAGGAATATGGGTGAAAGGGCAGGTTAAATAAAGAAGAACATGACAATTTTTTCAAATAATAATTGCAACACATGTTATACTATATTTATTCAAGTACAAAGCACCATTTGTATAATGCATGTCATGTTTTTCAAGCATAAAATCTAAGGTGTGAGGGGAGGGGCTCTGTCAACAAACCTCTAACGATTAATAGTAAATATTATTGTGTGGATATAATGATGATGATGATGATGATGATAATAATAATAATAATAATAAGTAACATGGTACAGGCCATACCAGGCTTGTTCAACCATTTTTGGTGTCAGTCTCTCCTCCAGCTATTCCTTGGTCAACTTACTTTGCTTCTGCTGGTTGGAATGTATTGTTCACAGTTCCTCCAAATTAAAATGAGTCATGAACTCATGACAAAGAATACAAGGACCCATGTTTATGCAGATATTTTCAGAATGTGTGTGTTTTGAAGATGCCCCAAAATGGTGCTGTGTATTTCAGAAACACATGACAGATTAGTGCCAGTTTTTTACTTACATGTAACACCAAAGCATTTTTCTGCACCCGAGCTACAGGCTTGTGAAGCAAGTCTTCTAGAGACAGTGACTGTGAATGCCCTCCACCAAGTGACTTCAAACAAATATGTCGTGTAATGTCAGCGAACTGTGCGTTTGAGGCAGAGCACTTGCGCACTGTATCTGTTGCACGCCCATAATTGTGCAGGAATGCGCCATAGATTTTGATGTTACTAGCCTGGTGGAGAAACAAGCAGCACATAAACACAAGCTCTAAAGTTATATGACATATGTAACACACACATGCACTAGTCCAAGCAGAAGGGCTCGGTATGGCATCATGTTGACCCCAACAGTCGTGAAACAGGACCAAACTGATTTGATAGCCGCCACCCACACAACTCAAAGTGACAACCCTAAAACACCCCTGAGCATTCATTCTGGGGAGAAACACACAACTGGAGATATCCTTGGGTGTTCAGTCTTGGGTAAAGCACTCAAAACACTATCACTCTTGGAAGCATACACTGCATTAAAATAATGTTTCCATATAAAGGCAATGGTAAAGTTATCAGTAATATAAATAAAGAAATGAATATCAGTCTCAACAAACCATTATCTTTATTAGATAAAAAGTCTGTCTTTCAGACATGACTCTTGTATCAACATGGAAGTTTGGTGCTGCTACACCATTCTCCAATGCACACAACCAGCTCTAGCTATTCCATCCCTCTGTACAAAACCCTGGACAATTCTACCTGCAAAGGAGGAGCACCTACAGTGTGCACCATCTTACTTCTTAAAGAAACAGCACAGTGGCTTCAAGCATGTGCAAAATTTGTTGTAACATTGAGGTATTCAACTTAAGAAGATTCTGTTGCAGCAGTAATAAGAAATAATGTACTTGTCATTACAAAGGAGTTCAATAAGCTGCACTGTGATGAAGGAAATGGGCAGTGGGAGGGAGGGAGAAGTGGAAGTACGTTGAGAACTAAACACACATTATTTACTGGTGGTGTGTACATTTAGTGCCACATAAACACTAGCTATTCACATTATCATGATATTCCTCGTCTGTGAAGAAAAATATTCAATATTATTAAATTTGTATGACACTGTCATTCATGAATCAATTTCATATCTGACTATAAAGTTTATGTGTACTTATGTATTATGTAATAAAATACAATTCCTTCAGGAATGCCTCCCCCCCTTTCGACCAATTAACATGAGATATCTGCTGTCTGATTTTTGGAGCAATTTACACATTTACAGATTCTATACTGCTTATAGTAACTACTGTAACTGTGTCTTACAATATACATTTTCATGCTGTTATTCATTCTCATTACAATGGACTTTCACTGTATATGGAAAATACGCATATATCAAAACAATAACCTGTACATGGGGAAATGCCATGTGTGGATATCACTGACTGCCTATGTGACTGCTGCAGCAAACTCACCATAATGCGAAAATGATCTCCAATAGTGAGGCGTCCATCCCAGTTCTGCGTACGACGCTTCAACCCATCTAGAAAATTTGTGTGCAAAGAATGCAAATCTGGGATTTTGTAGAACATTATGTTGAACTCATCTTCTGATATAACAGGCTGCGATGTGGTGAGGGTGGCCTTAATAGCTTTCATGTACTGCCAAATAAGATTACAAAATAAGATAAAATGAAACCTTTAATGCTGTAATGTACAGTGAAATGTCTATCCCTCATTTCTGAAGGCAATGCAAAGAAAAAAATGATGAACACAGAAAAACAACAACTGCAGGAAAGCATTATATGTAAGAAGTATGAGTAAACAACACAATATAAAAACTATACACTTTCCACTTACACCTACAAATATAATAAAAATAAAAATCTACCTTAATACCTGTGTGCAAATAACTTTTAACATGTTATGTGCAAAGTAAAATGAATGCCTTATGTGGAGGCCATGTCTGTCTAACCATATCAGTGGCTAAACTGTTGGATTTTCATGAAATTTGGTACAGACTTCTTTACAAAAAGCTATCGAGCAAGAGTGAGTTTTGTGGAAAAAGGCAATGTGAAAGGCATCCTTTGTGTAATGGCATAAACAACAGGCCCACATATACTAAGTTTTTCTTCCAGTTTAGATAAAATTTAGAACAGGAAGTGCCTATAACAATTTACTGAGTTAATATGAGTTGCATGAAACCAGAGCAGTGTGAACCACTCTACTGACAGCTGTCGTATGTTTTTACGTAACTGCTTTCCACTTCTGTTGTCTGATTTGGGTGAAATTAAGTACAAACGATCTGAACAAAATGCTTTTTCAGCATTTGTGAGTTTTGTGAAAATTGATGCAGGGAAGGCCAAACTTTGCTTAACTTATAAGCATAAATAACAAAGGTACACAAGGAACTCCAGTTTGATGTCTGTACTGTGGATGGCAATACCTCCCGCATTAAAAACACTTGTTGCTCCTGGTAACAGAAACATTTAACCTATAGAAGTACTTCACCTTTCATCACTGTAACACTATATGCCAATTTTCATGTACTAATTTAGACTGTTTTATCATTTCTTTCATTGGCAATATCAAGGTGGAACACTTTTAGGGTGGATCAAACACAGAAATTGTCAAACTCGTATGTGAACATCAATATAAATATACTTTCAAACTTCCCACTCAATATTTTCTTTAGTATCTATGTAAATGTAAGTTTTGACTTTAACTTTGGCTTTGAATTAGAGACGTGCGCTTTCATTATACTATGTGTTAACAGAGGCATAGCTAGGGGAGGGCAAGTGGCGCAGGTACAATCCAAGGGGCGGCAAAAACTATTATAAAAAAATTAATTTTTTGGTTTTGATTTTAAATCATTGGGCCAAATAAAAGGAAAGAAATAAATACTTGTGTATGTGTGTTTTTTTTTAATTTCTTAAGTTCAAAATTTATGTTTGGGCTGCCATTGTGATTACTCACCGTGTGCCAAAAACCTAGCTACGCAACTGTATGTTAAAGAATATGAACATCAATAAAACTTCCTTGGGCTAACAGATACATCAGGTGGCTGAAATGCTGCTAGCTCAAGATGGTTTTACTGAATTCAGTCACTGTGAAACTTCATACTGAGTATAAAATTCTTGTAAAATAAATGTTCTTATCAATCTTAACCTTTCCACTAAACTGGGAACTTATTTTGTGTACACCATACCTGAAGCATGACATTCAGGCATTCGAGATATGCCGTTTCACTCTCAATAATACTAGCAATGATGCAGCGATACATCGTCATCCTCTCTGCCTCTGCTTTACTATCTACATCCTGAAACCAAATGACACAGGATTCACCAATCACTGTGAACTGATGACTTTTTAATTTTAAATTCCCCACCTCCTGACCTTCATGCTACCACTCTTGAAATGCTTTACTCTGTAGAAGTATGATTTCTTTTGAGGTCCATTCACAACCAGTGAAAAACTTGTTAAAATCTAACTTCAAAATTTCATTGATAGAAGTGATATCAATGAGACTGACTCAATAAACTGTTAATTCACTTGAGAGAGAAATATGAGATGTTTGGAAGAAATATAAGTAAACAAGAAAATAAATGGACCAAAACCAATAAATAACTGAAGGAAAAGAAACTGAATGAAAAATACAGCAAGAATACAAATTGCACATTCTCTTACAAGTACTAACTGTTTTATTACAGATGTGGCCTGCAAAACATTGCAAAGGAATTCAAAGTTGCCAACTGCTTCAAAATCATCCTTATGTCTAATATTTGCTGAGTTTTATGTGCAGCATGATAAGCATAATGCATCTTTATTTTCAACAGACAATCTGTGCAAACTTAAATAATTTAAAACAATATCACTAATGTTTTATACAGATGTTGCAAAAGGTGTGTCTCAACATTCAGTTCAACAATGCAAAAATTAAGTAAATGTAATAAGGCTGATATGCAACGCTACCTGACTTCTTAACAACAGTATGTTCCCATTCAGGATGTTTTAGACATAATCAATCCAATCAGACCATTCACTGACCTATGTCCATGTATAATTTCCACCAGTCAACATTTTGCCTAGGTTAAATCTGTCAGATACCGTCACAAACTTGCACACAATCATCAAATGTGTACGAGTTCAGATATTAAGAAAAAAATACAAAATATGCAGTTTTGTAAGTACGTCCACTTTACATGCTGAGACTGAACAGCTTCCCATGTCACCCATCACCTTCTAACCAAAAATCAGTTCAGACTTCATGCAGTAACAATGTTGTTTCACATTCTTAAAAAAGATATACTTCATACTTTTTCAGTGCCTTATATTATACCAGCTTTCATGCACTACATTATGTAACACATTCCCTTCAAAGAATTTAAAGTATAATGGTGAAGTTTGGTCCTGGGGACACAGTTCATAAAAAATTTAAGAAAATCTATCACCAATATTAATGTCAAAAGTCTGTCTTTCCCTGAAATAAGAAAAACAAGCTATATATACATCTGAAATTAAACAAAGACTACATGAAAAGGTAATCAATGTACACAAATTTCAGGGTTTTATATACTAGCATAACTGAATTTTCTACCTGCATCAGTATCTTCCTGCATGGTGCAGGAGTGGTTACAGTTCCAAACTCTAGGGATGAACTGCTACCCGCAAAAAATGGAATTGAACCTTCAGCTGACGCATCATCTGTCTCCATGGAGATTGTACGTAATAAAGGAGGAATTTCAGTTTCATCTTCAGATTCCATTGAACTACTTCGTCCTTCAGCTCCTGTTTGTTGTCTAACAAATACCAAGAAGTACAAAATTAAGAAAGTGAAGGAAGTATACAAGTATATGAATATGCATCAATGTTCAACAGCAGAACCTCCTTGTTTGCAGATTCAAGCATCACAGTTTTGCTTGTTTGCAGTCACACTTGCGAGAGCAAGAGCCCACATTGGCCCATGTGCCTCCATCAGTGGCTACCTTTTATAATATCATGTGATACAGAATGTACTTTTGACCTTATATTCTGTACGACTGGACAGTGTAACACACGGGCTAATAAAGAGCCTATAAATAACAGAGAAGGCAAGTGATGCTTATGTTTGCGTTTGGGTTTTTGAAGAAATATGAAGACAATAATAGGGTAAGCAATAAGGCCAGTATTTTTTTAGTGTAAAAGGTCACTGCATACATTTTTCTTGAAAAGAGTGAAAGGGACTTGAGTGACTACCACTGCTCTGAAGAAAGGCCTCAACATGGGACTTAGCTGATCATTCCTTTGGTGCTGATTACTACATGGATAGGTACCTGCAATTTAAGAATGAGATGGAAAATATTATGGCAACACACAAAGTGCATGATGACATGCATACAGTGTCAAAGAAACTGACAATCATCTCTTTCTCCACAAAGTTTTCCACGTTCCCCTCTGCCATGCCTTCAACACAGTTCAACACCCTAACAACTTTCACCAAGGAGCGATGACATTGCAAAAAACATAAGAAGTGTATGCTAATATATTTTCTTCAGAGTTGTAATAATGCCTTACTCCATGGGCTGATATGTTTTCGTGGCAGAAAAATGACCATCATTTCCTTACTCTTTAGTTCATTTTTATAAGGCTGAGAAAACATAATATCAGTGCCAAGAATGGTTTTCCATTCCATGCTGTTTAGCTTTAAAAAATTTTCTACTGAATGGACGAATGTGGTAAAAGCAAGCTTTGAAACAATGCCATTACACCAAACCCAAGGGCTTATATAGCTGCATTTTTTAAGGCACAAGGTATCTTGCATTTTCTATAAAAGAAAGTTTTAGTTTACCACAAGGTATTAACAGTAGGTGATATTCATCACTAGTACTCCCTGTCTTCATAGCCAGTTTTAAATCAAGCATTTGAAAATTAAGTGGTTTTTATCACAACTGCAGAGCTGTTTGTGCATTAAACAATCATCTGTCATACACGACTGAAGTTTTTTTCTAAATTTAAAAAAATGACTCTGAATCTGCCAATAGGTTTTCTCCACAGATCTTGAGCCACTTTATTCCATAAATATTTTTAGCACTCCATCCAGCATGAGGACCGCGGTGGCACAGTGGCTAAGGTTCTGTGCTACAAATCAGAAGGTTGCTTGTTTGATCCCAGCTGGTGTCAGTGGATTTTTCATTCACATAAAATCCTTCTGATCGCACTATGGCCCTGGGGTCGACTCAGCCTCTAACAGAATGAGTACCAGGAGCATTTCCTGGGGGTAAAGGCGGCCGGTGCATAAGGCTGACAACCTTACCACCATCCTGTGCTGTTGTCATGTAATCTGGGAACCTTAACTTCCTGGAACCCTCTGGGCTACTCCAGGCCTGTAATGGGACTACTTTACCTTTACCTTACTCCATCCAGCATGCACAAACAGTTCAGTAAGCTCCTTGTGAAAAATCAGCATTTCCTCTTGTAAGAGACATTCACTAATTCATTTGCCTTTCTCTCATTCTTGTATGAACCACAAAAATAGAGCTTCAGTGACCTTTTTTATTCACATACTTGCTTTTGTTCTTTCTTTATTTGTATCTTTTTCAGGCCTTTATTTGAAGCTCTGGCAAAACATAACTTCCCAATTTAGCTTCTTTTTCTCTTCCAAACACCTACATTCTTCTTCCACTTTTTGCACAGTTTTGCCATCACCTAGTCATTGTAAGGCTTCCATTTTTTTTTTCCATGGCAACAACCGCTTTCAAACTCTTTTTCTTTCACATGTTAATGGAAAAAATCACTACATAATAAGAAATAACCAACTGTAATCAATGAACTAGAACGCAACTGCACTTGTATGATTCAAGCCAGCAATAATAAACATGCTAATGTAATGAGTATATACAAAGATGTAAATAAAATTACAACACAGTTGCATGAATATGGCTGAGAGTGTAATTAATTCCATGACCAGTTAAACACACAATTAAAATCTAGAGATGCACCACACAGAACTGGGGATATAAAAACTCTGCTGATCTGCAAATACATACCTTATTTAATGTTTTACATTTTTTTTCTTATAGTGGGACAGAGTGATCATACAGTACCAAATAATAAAATATTAAAACAACGGCATACTTGATGAAATAGTCGATGTTGACATAATTTGACTGCTTGCTAGAAGTGCTAAGACTACCAGGAGAATGGGGCTGAAGCTCTGACTGAGAACGGCACAGAGGACTACTACTCGGGAGTGTCATTGTGGCTGCAACAGTAGAATCAGTTGTATCTGTTGTACTCGAGCTGACACTGGTCAATGTACTGCTACATCCACCATTTCCACCTGTGCCAACAACAATTACCACTTACATAAGTAAAACTGTAAGTAGAAAATTGTAGGAGACCTGCTCCCATAATACGTACCTGAAGAAAACATTCACACCTAAAAAAAGAAGTAACAGGATTTCAAAAAAATTATGGAACATTTAACTTAAAAATGTATACTATACACTTACAAAGGAAATGCAGACTAAGATTACCAAGGCCTTTTGAAAAATGGTTGATAGTAAGACAAACTGTGGTCTTCTGTAATCTGACTATGGAGGGTATATAAGAGAACATGTTACTTGAAAAACCGATGACAGTAAAACAAATCCTGTTACCCCATACATCTTCTATCAAGAAAAGTGAACGATATGATATTAACACACAGAAAACAGCTCAATTCTAAGGAACTTACCAGTGTGTAGGTAAACATACTCCCCATCAAGTGCAACAGAGTCATAGTATGGTTCCTCATCATCTGGCAATGCTCCATCCTCACTACTGCCATCCTCCGGTTGACTCCTTTCTTGCACTAAATGTTCTTCCAGTTTGCCTTCAGCATCAATGGATTCTACACTACTGATTCTTTGACGGCATTCATTGTGTTTAACATCTGTCATCTGACGTACTTCACTTTCATTCTGTTCATCGTTAATTTCTTCCAACTGGTTCCCTGCATCACATTCTCTGTCAACAGAATCTAATGAACCATTTTTTTCAGGTTTTGGTCTGCTGTAAAATTTCTTTGGAGGTGGTGTTGGAGGTTTCTTTTTAGTACGTGCTTTCTGGTCATCAACTGCCTCCTTCATGCCTTCACGTTTAGCAGCATTCAAGCCATTGACTTCTATTACTGTAACATAGTTAGAAATGTCAGGATGTGTGTTACACCTTAGACGTTTTTCTGACGCTTGAAGCCTGATCGGTACATCACTATTTGAACGACTTATATTGTGAATATCAGGTAAGGGTGTCGACATTTCACTAATACATGGGTCAGCAAAATCCTTGGTGACTGTCTCTGCTGATTCATGAGTAGAATCAATGTTATCACACACGTTATTGCCACTTGTTTCAGAATTTCCTTCCAATCCCGCACTGTGCAACGGCTTAGTCGCAGACTTATTTGACCTGTATGAACCTTCCCCGTCTTTATCATCGTTACTAGCTTCTTCATCATTCAGAGCCCTCGTTTTGTGCTTCGCAACATCTCTCAATAATCGTTCCAGATATTCCACGTAGAACTCCTCCTTCTCTAACTCCTCCCTCAACACTGCGACTTTTTGTTTGTGTTTGGCGAGATTTGCTCTGACATCTTCTTCCCAAGCCGCTGGCAAATCACTGCCGGGGAATCTCTGGACCCAGACATTTCGGAAATCGCCAAACACACTCATTTCAGATTTGACAAAAGGAATGTGCACATCTTACACTCTCATCATTTACCCACAAACTTTCCCATTCGATCCACTCCCACATACACCTTTACCTCCTGCCATGATAAACTTATCTTTCTACATCCGCGACCTCTATGATCACATCATGACTTTACGTCAATAAACACAAAGATGTTCGACTGATTTCCATTGAAAATACGGCGTCTATTTCAGAGACACGCGGATGTTCGCTGCTAAAAAATTAACTCTGTCATCTGAATTTCGATTAGAGGAATTGGATCACGCTGCAAAGAGATGACATAAATCTTGTAAAACGGCACAGGCAATAATATACAATTTGTTAGCTATCAGACATCCGTAACTCTGCCGTCGTTGCCCAGAGAGTATAAGGTTAACCAGCGATGAATCATTACTCGCGTTCTGTCCTGCCCAACAGTAGGCGACGTGTTTCCATGAAACTTGGTGTACTAGGTCAACGTTCAGTTGCCGGAGGTCGTTGATATTAGTTACGACTTATCAAACAAGCATCTTACCTTACGCAAAATTTAAAATAAATCCGAATTGATTTCTACAAAAATGGTTCAATGGACATATGTCTTGAACACAACAAATGAACGTACAATGTTCACATTTCATTTAAAATGTTTCTGAATATGCAAAATATTTAACAATATACAAGTAACTGCAGTCTGTATCTGTATACAATATGAATAACGTGGCTTTTATTCTTTTTTTGTCGTGGAAATTACGATAAGCAAGATTATGACAGCTACGTTATAAACAAAATACATTCCATTATGGATTAATTCGTCCCGGCTTTACCATGACAGACCCGATTCCATAGGTTTTAAAGAACTCTGTCCCAGCGTTCCACAAAATTCCATACGGACGCCAAATACCGGGAAATGTTTTCATTGCCCAAGAAAATGACATCTCTGAAAACGAATATTTTAACTTTCCCACATTTGGGGCAAATACCTATAGCAGTAAGATATCCATCAACCCTCCAGTAACAGGAATTAATAGGGTAAGGAGAGGCTTGTAGATTGGATTAGAAGAATAAGTGAACTGCGACTCTGAGTTCGATTATTCTTCTTAATACTTTTTTGTATCTGTATGCGAAGGAGGAGGAACGAATACGTAAAGGAGAATAGGTGAACTCAATTTCTGAGTTTGAGTATTACTCATGTTATTAGTTTTTGTATCTTCAAGTCACAGTTTTTTATTTGAGTTACCTCGTTGCAGTAATAGTCATGAATTACTTTTTTTACTGCGTGGCGGGTTAGAAATGTTGCCTTCTACCCCTCCCTTGTCACCTATATATTATGAAGGATCCCGGCTTTCGATTTGTTTTTAAAAAGGGATCTATCTACTCGTGTGCAATACCAATTTTAATTTTTGAAGTCTAATACTTTCCAGTAGTAGTAGTAGTGGTAGTAGTAGTAGTAGTAATAGTGGTAGTTGTTGTTGTTGGTGGTGGTGGTGGTGTTGTTGTTGTTGTTGTTTTCGGAGGAGGAGGAGTAATAGTAGCAGCAATAATAATAATAATAATAATAATAATAACTATCCTACTACTACTAATAATAATAGAGACCAATTTTCTGTATTTTTATTCGGCGAATTACTGAAACACATCATCATGACCAACCAACATTACAGAGAAGAGTTCTTCTTGATTAGTTAATAGTCTCCAAGATCGCCAACAAATTTAAGGTCTTTATGGAAACCGAAGTTTCCTTCCCATTTTCGCTCGAGCCCTTCGTTGATCTCTAACCTCATCCAGATTTAGCAATTCTACAGTTTGCCGTCCTAAAACTTTAAAATCAGTTTTAATAAAATGTACCTATATCATGTAATTGATAAGAAAGTCTTAAAAGTGGTCTCATCTGTTCTAGTTTCCCAGCTCAAATTTTGCATTTTTTTGTTCTTTCATGAGTACTTTATGCCATTTCATTTCATTCTTCTTGATTTTGTCATCCAAACAACATATAGTAATAATTACACAATAATATGGTGTTGCTCATTACATGTTTCCTTGACTTGATACTATTATGCCCTTTTGGTTCGGTCGGTATATTCTAGAATTTCTCAAACGGGGGTTCTCAAGCTAGCTCGAAGTGTTGTGTAGTATTTTGTTTTGTTTCTTTTGAGGAAGATGAGTAAATCCCAAGAATCATTATCAGAACAACAATGCCCAAGGAGGGATTTGCTCATGAGGTATGACAAAAAAATATTTATGTATCTATATTTTATAATGTTGTACACGTCGACTATCCACATTTCACGCAAACAGTAATATTTTTCGCCAGCAGTAAATTATTTTTAACACACGTAGTGTATATGGTTTAACGATCTACATTGTCTGAATTCATCTGTCATTAAGCTCGATTCCCTTTAAACTCATTTTCGCCGAAGTTTCAATAAATCCTTCAAACACATGGCAATAATGGACCAAAATTATTTTCGTGAAGAAATTGTGTGGGATGGACTTAAGAATGCGGGAACAATTTGTTTCTCCTGTTCTACAAACGTGCGTGTCATTGTAGTCTCATCAAGAGCCAGAAGGGTTCTTATTTAAAGACAAGATATAAAACTTACAAAACACGTTAATGTAATAGCGATTATACAGTATGTATTAGACCTGTCCCATAATATGCCTACCTGAGTTATGTAGTGCACATTTCGTTGCAAGTAAGTCAGTCATGAAATAATAAGTTTCCCTGCACGTATCTACTGTGAGGAACGTGACGGTGGCCGAGTCGTCAGAGAGCGCGCTGTTACAACGTATCCTACCACGTTATGACCTCAGATTCGGCAGTAACATTTACAAAAATTGTGTAAAGCAGAAAAAGCAATAGCTTTTTTTATATACACGTAGTATCTCTGGTTAAGATCGTATATTCGGAAACGAAAAACAATAAGCAGTGTACTCACGAAGAAATAAATCGTAACTGTGTCGCACGAAGTGCTTCGAAGAAAGGCAGAGAAACTACCGAGCAGATGAGCGACCACCAATTTCTGATGAAGGAATCTTCCTCACGAAGTTGATGGAACTGGAATAGGGACTAATAGCCGGCTATTTTCAAGGCTGAAATAAATCTTCAGGTTCCATAACAACAGGGGAATTTTTTAGTGTGGAAGTTTCTACTGTCGCTCTATATGTTGAAACAATATTGGCTAGAAATTCGTCGCGTCAGTTCAAACTAACGTGACGGAACCAGAGAAGATTTTAGACAACGGAAATTTATCTATTTGCCGAACAACTATAAATATCTTGCTGAAGCTGCACCCGCCTTTTTCACAAAACGTACGCAATTTTATCTTTATCTTTGCACCGTGCATTTTGTAATTTATTTAAGTAACACACCACGCACAAGTAACACTACGGCACAAGAAGCACATCGACAGCCGGTCTCAAATGAACAGCGTCCGACTCACACATAACACACGACATGCTGCCACAGCACCGAATTAATTATAACGATCTTTAGCAAGGAACAAAGTATGCTCCCTGAGGATGATCGTGTGATCGAAACATGTAGGAGCGTTTTAAGTGTTTTAATGTAAATTTTAGCTTATTGAAGACTATATATGCGAATTTGTTGGTGTGTTACTTAAATAAAGTATATAATTTTAACCTTTAGACGCCTAACGTCAACTATAGTGGTCGTACCGCACCGCTAACCTCTAAAGTTGCATTTTATATATTTATTCAACAAATGTAAGTACCGAATATTTTAAACATGGTGTATACTCTCAGTCTTTTTCTCTTCAAAATGCAGTTTGTTTCATAATTCTAACGTATTTGGTTCCTGTATTTTTCACATTTTATATACAGAGTGTGCTAAAATAAAAAAAATAAT
>Ga0123354_10009511_pt1 | contig 14893 bp, 8 predicted proteins | sample TergutLab28metaG_2_FD_97872 | JGI IMG/M metagenome (GOLD analysis project Ga0123354, IMG submission 97872) | Labiotermes labralis P4 segment gut microbial communities from Petit-Saut dam, French Guiana - Lab288 P4 | ecosystem: Host-associated > Arthropoda: Insects > Digestive system > Gut ...
GAGGGGAGGGGGAAAACAGGGTGTGGGGGGGAAAAGCGAGGGGAAAAGGTCCATTTGAAAAACCCGGGAAAAAGGGGGGGATAAAATTAAGAGGGATCTTAAGGAGGGGGGGGGGGGGGGGGGGGGGATGGACTGGATTGATCTGGCTCTGGATAAGGACAGAAGAATAGAATGGAATAGAATAGTGTTTGGGTTCGAACCCTTCCAGGCCCGCTGCACCTAGGCCTTAAAACAGGCCCTTTGTACCCCATGTTCTGCACTAAGTTAAAAGAGCCCCGTTCCTTTAGCAAAGTTCCAGATGGCCCCCATAACTATTTTCCCAACGTCCTCCGGGTTCAAAAAGAATGAACCCAGATATGTATACTTGAGTGAGGCCAAGGCCTCACACTCACACAAAATGTGTACTGAGGTTTCCTCCTCTGTACCACATTTCCTACAGAAGGGATTATTGTTTAGCCCCATTATATACAGATGTCTTCTCAAGGTGTTATGTCCAGTGAGCACGCCATTAACAACGCTGGATTGTGTCCTATTAAACGACAATAACACTGGACAACAAATTTAAAAAAAAATTTTGTATCTATTAAGTTAGAAAAGGGACATAAAAAAATTACTTGGCTCTAGTTTTAAAATTATGCTACCACTATGATATTTTATGAAATAAGCTGAAATATTATACGGAATGGTGGATTAAATAAGAAACTAAATACTATTCAGTGGGAAAGAAGGTGTTTAGTAGACTTATTCTGTTTAGGGATAATATTTACAACATAAATTGAATATTTGCACAGTCTTTTTCATTTAAGTTCATTATTTAAATCAAACAAAATAATGTTTTTTTTTGGCCTGTCGCTTGTATTCCGTGGTAGGGGCATCCCTTGCCAAAGTCCAGCAGTAGTTGGCGAGCATAGCACAGTTCCATATCCCTTGATATCTCTTCTCCATTGAAGAAACATCTTGATGGAAATGTTCTCTGTGTTCATCACTCACTGCACCACAATTCTCTGGGAAAAAATCCAAATGTGAGTGAAGGAAGTGTATTTTTAGTGACATGTTGCAGCCTAATTTCTGGTAGCTCTGCAAAAGGTTGTTTACAAGCTCCTCATAGTTTTGAGTCCTTCTGTTTCCCAAAAATCCTTTTAATACAAATTTAAAATTGTCCCAAGCTGCCTTTTCATTGCCTTCCAAGGAACTTCTCAAAGTATTCGTCCTAGATAAGGTCTCGTATTTGTGGACCAATGAAAACACCTTCTTTCAATTTTGCCTCACTTAGTTTGGGGAACTTTTCTCATAAGTAAGTAAAGACAGCTTCTTCTTGGTTCATGGCCTTTACAAAATTTTTCATCAGACCACAGATTTGCCATTTGAATTTATCGTAATTACTGGCTTCCATCAGAATCTTCATGTTCTCATATGATTCATTATGCACTGAATGACCAACAGGAATAGAAGGTAGGGTGTTGCCATTGTGAAGGAGAACTGCTTTGACACTCAACTTAGATGAGTCTATAGAGAGTCACCAGTCCAGATAATTGTGATTAATATCGAGTGTTTGCATCAGGCCATCAATATCAGTGCAAGCAACAAGGCCCCTTTCCATTTTAAAGAACTGAACTAGATCTTCATGCCTTTTATGATACACCAAAAATCTGACATTTTCTTTCAGAAGGTTCCATTGTTGCAGTCTTGAACCTAACAAGTCAGCCTTACTTTTAGGTAAGTCGAGAACCCTAATTAGATCATTTAATTCCTCTTGTGTAATTCCATGGAATTCGTTAAATTGAAGATCAACAGTAAAATCATCGACATTCACCTCATTAACTGGCACTGTGCCAGTGTGACCACTCAGCAAACATCATTACTCACTATCTGGGAGTGCAGAGCTGACACATGTATCCCTTCCCAAGTAACTACTTTTTGTGCATTAAGCCACACTTCATGTGTCATGACAACTACAGCCAAGAAATAAATTCTAAGGCCATATTTGGGTTCAGCACATTGAATTGAAGAGGAATCAACTGTTTTGGTTACGGATACATTTTGTGTGTTGAGCAGTGAAGTGGGCCCCTGTAGCCAGATTAGGGCCCAAGATCAATTCCCGAGCCTGTCTCTGTGTACTACAGGGACCATGCCACAATGCCAGATGCTGTTTCTCCATCCAGTGTTTTTATCTTTCTTCTTATATTCTGCCTAGAAACCCCCAAGAAAGGCTCAGGTCCAACAAACCGCTGAACAGAACCACTCCTTGCGAGCTTGTCGGTGATTTCATTTCCTCTCACCCTGGCATGCCCCGGGACCCAATATAGCCCCACAGCATGTTGGGTAGAGACATCATTCAATGCCTGCCGGCACTGTCATACCAAAGGAGACATTGTTTTAGCAGTCTGAAGCGCTTTCAAAGCCGCCTCCGGATAAGGGAATGTGGCAGACAGTTATAAACACGTTGATGAACCTTCCGGTTCCATAAAATGCAGGGAATTTCTTGACTAGCTGAGAACCAGTTAGCTTCTCAAGAAGGACTCTGCTCCATGGAGTAAGTGGAACTGTCAGAAAATTCTAAGAAAGTAACTCATAACAAAGGGAGAGAGAGACTGTTACAATAGAAATCTAGTGCTGTGATGAAGAAACAAAAAATCAATGTTGATATATCCCTACTCAGAAAGCAACAGAGATTGAAGCCGATTAGAAAAACATGGCTGAAGCCATCATTAAGAGGATTAGGAAAAAGCGTAAAGAAAAGCCAGACAACCTTTGAGGAGTCATCCCTCTTGTGTTTATCAAATTACAAAGTACCAAATATGTATAACATACAGTCGGAACACAACTATGTTATGTTATCAAGTATTATACAACTTTCAACTACATGTTTTGGCCACTTTACTTGGCCATCATCAGGTTTCATACTTAGCTTACAGAGGACTGTATCACATAACCAGTGTATAAAATGGGAGACAAGATCTCGTTTACAATGGTCAGGTACATAAACTCAATTAATAGGATGGTACCAATATTTCCTATTTATGTATATATTCTAGTCTGTCACTGGTATCATGTTTGTTTACACTCTATTGAATGGGGAGATAGCTGAGTGGTGTCGTAGTATGCTGCCATGGCTGTATTATCATGGTCATGATGTTGTAGATAACATGCCGTGCTAGAGTGTTGAGGGCCATATAGTACATAATACATAAGTAGCAAATATTGGTACCATCGTATTAATTGAGTTTATGTACCTGACCATTGTAAATGAGATCTCGTCTCCCATTTAATACACTGGTTATGTAATACAGTCCTCTGTAAGCTAAGTACAAAACCTGATGATTGCCAAGTAAAGTGGCCAAAACATGTAGTTGAAAGTTGTATAATACTTGATAATATAACATAGCTGTGTTCCGACTGTGTATTATACATATTTTGTACTTTGTAAGCCAAACAACCCGCAGGCAACACATGGGACAGTCAAGTAATATGTGTGTATGTGCAGGTGGGCACATACATATGTGTTGTGTAATTTTATAAACTCATATCCACAGTGAGTGAAGGTATGAATAAAATACACTCTTCCATCCCACACTCGTTTTCACTCTCCTTAAAACACTATATTATGAAAAGACCCAAGATTTTTTAGGAGAATGAAAAGAAAGAAACATAATGAACACTGTTGTAGTTTTTCATATTATCATAATTTGATTGCCTCTATCATAAAAACATAAAAGCTTCAGTGCATGATTTTAGTCAGTGAACAACCTTCTGACCCAAAATTAACATTTTTTTGAAAATGTACAATAAATATAAAGATTAAGGACGTGAGCTATTGGTAAGTCTTGTTGTTACAAGTAACTATGCTGCCAGATCACATGAGAGATGAAGCATACAGTACCAGGTAACACAGCCAACACCTTTGGTTTCACTTTCAAATGGAAGCTCAGTACTGATATGCATGTGAAATACCATTTTAAGCCATAAAAATGTAAAACATTTCAATGGGGTAATTATTAAATGTTATGTATGACTGACAAACTTAATAAAAAGAAAATCAATACAGATGCGGTAAATATAGACTTAGGTTTTATCCCAGGGTAGAGTTAGGTTTAATGGACAGTAAGAGATATCAGTACCTAAAATTCTTTAAGGGGTATGACCTGTCATCTGGAAGAAAGCAAAGTCAACAGAGGGGAAATTCTTGAGACAGCGAGTTAATGGAAATTAAGCAGTGTCTCAGTTCCCAGAGGGAAACTGGGCAGAAACCCATTAGTCTGTCAGAGTTTTTAGAAATTCAACTGGGAACAGTGAGATAATTTGGCATCTGGTAAACTCAGAGATTTTGGTGACAGAACGCAGGTGGCCCAGTGTGACTTAACTTTGCTAGGAAGCTTTGGTGGCATAGCATGATATTTAGTAGGAAATTCATGGCATGCAGTAACTGAACTTGAGGGTTCAATCAGGAAAGACAGTTTGAAACAGCCAAAATTCAACTTACAGGGATTTGGGAAATTGAGTAAACAGCCAATCAGGATGTTGGCTATTATTAGAGGATTTTAATTTCGCAAGTTTTACATTATGCTTAGCACGAGGAAGTTGAGTTACTTGTAGTCGAAAAATCACAAAAGGTGGCTGCAAAAATACAAAGTTCCATAATTTAGGAACTTTTAGAACAAAATTTATAACTTTGAATTCTATAAATACTATATTGTGGACACTTTCCCTATCTCTAGGCGACCAATAGGGAACCGAGTGCGAATCTGTGATAACTACAGCTAGGAAACCTATAAACTTAAACTTAACCAGTAAGAGCGAGGGAAAGTGACAGTGATCCGTTTTGACTAAATTCATTGAGTGCTGTTATGCAAAAGGTAAAGTGTTACAATTTATGTGAAAAGTGACATTCTTTATCAAGAATATATAAACATTTCAGTGACTCATGTCCTGTCTTTAACAGGTCACATCTCACACACTGTGGTTTTCTGATAAAGCGAAATGTTTTGTGGCCTATCAAAGGAGATGAGATAGTGTCTTCCAATCCAAACCTCTAGCCAATTCACCTGTTTTATATTATTCCAACTATCATTCTCCACAGATCGTAGGAACCACTATCCTACTGGTGCTCAGAACAGCTAACCACAGGGAAATGATACCATATACAACATCCCTATACCCACCTTAATCATCAGATTTATCAAGGAAGAGAGGATGAAAGGTAGGTCACATCATCCAACTGGGGGCACGTCATCTGCTTCAACAGTGAAGTACCAGTGACAGTGAAGGTAAGGTGTGGAAGAGTAGTCAGGTACTTAAAACACATGAACAACAAGGTCTTCAAAGTAATAAAACAGACCCTAATAAGTTCAATTACCATTCTATTAACATCTCCATGGTTTTCACTGTAGGTGATTATTAATATATCATCAACATATCTCAACATGTTACAGTATTATACTGCTGGAGAAACTGATTCGTACAATCTAAAGCAAAAGGAAATTCTACAAGAACAAGCAAAACTGCTGTCTGAAGTGAAGTCTTTTGTGAATTACTTGGAATGTAGTGGGATTCACACCATATTACTAATGAAGCAAATATATATATAGTCATTTGTTATGGGCTGGACAGTCTGGGGATCAAATTCTGGTGGTGGTGAAATTTTCCACACTTGTCCAGACCAGCTTTGGGGTCCACCCAGCCTCCTGTACAATGGGTACCAGGTCTCTTTCCCAGGCATAAAGTGGTCGAAGCATGGCATTCACCACCCAACCCTATCTGGTGCACAGATTAAAGAAAGTGTAGAGCTATACCTCTACTCTCCCTCTGGGCCTACATGACCTGTTCTAGGGTGAATTATACCCCTACCTATATATATATATATATGTGTGTGTGTGTGTGTGTGTGTACGTATATATAGCCACCTTCAACTTTACCTCATATTAATGACAGGCACAGTATTTAATCCTGCTTCCAGGCACCCCATAAATAAAAATTTCATACATATTTAATTTTCTGTATGCAAGTCTCCCATGCTCTATTGACTGTCCTAGTAGGCTGATAATGGGGTCCAGCATCAAACTACAATAGACAATTTACTCCCAACAGAATAAATGCTTTTGCAACAGGTGTGAATGTTGCCTGACCATTTGCCAACTTCAGCTGGATGCAGTATTAGGGAGATCAGCTATCAAGAAAACTTCATCTAGTAGTATCTGTATGTAGTAGTAGCATACCCAGGCCAGCTCTCAAAGCCAGCCCATAATTTTACACCTCTTTTTCACACAGCTCAGTCACCAGGTTTCAGTGGTTTTACTGCAAGACCATCATCCTGTTTCTACCCACACTACATCCCACAAACCTTCCTCTGCCAAATATTATTCTTGGGCATGATCCAGGGCTCCAGTCACTTAATATGCTGAAATTAAGGAGTCAGCCATTCAAACCGATAGACTGAACTTCCAAAACCCAGCAAAGCTAGCATATCCACTAACAATACATCTCTTGCTCCAAGTCCTCTGCTATTCTTCTGAGCAATTACTATATACTGTTTAAGCCAGTAACACCAACCGCAACACTGACTCAATGTGCAACTGCACATGCCTTAATAAAAGGGCAATGTTGTCTCTAATCATGCAACGAAGGTATAAAATAGGAGGAGCACAAACACAGTTCCAGTCCTGCTATATGCCATCTAACAAGCAGCCTACAGGGACAAATTTACCTTTACCATTACTAAAGGTAGAAGAGTGGTCCACTTCACATCCCAGCCACTTTTCCTTTTGTGGTGGGCACCAGAGCAAGTGAGATCATTTCAGAGAAAAGAAAAATTTCTTGCACCTGCCCAGAACTAAACCCAAAACAGTCCACCCTACTCACTAAACTGACCACACTATACCAGCTACCATGCAGTAACAAGCACATCCAAATTCAGTACTAAATGTAAATTAAATGCCTCAATATGTCACTTCCCATCAAATTATCATCAGTCCCTCCTGGTTCTAGACCAACAAGAATAGTGAACTTGGTATAATGACCAGGCTACTAGGTAAATGATCTGTGGTTCAATTCATGGCATCGGTAAGAAACCTGTCTCTTCTCCAAAATATCCAGAATGGCTCTGGCGCCCATCCAGTCCTCTGTGAATACCAGGGGCTCCTTTTGTGAATGTTTCAAAATAAGCAAAGCCATACATCCACACTTCATGGTGCGGGTGGGGACAACTTTACCGTTTTCCCTGTTATACATGGACTCTACTGAAGGATGAAAAATCTGTGTGGCACCTTCTTGAAACTACCATACATGCTCCCTCATTCCAAAACAACAAATTTTCTTTTATCTTACATTAAATTCATACATTTCTCTATGACATTTTGCAATGAAAAATATTTCTAGGTTTCCTCTCCATCATCCATTAAAAATGTTAATGCCAGGAGTGCACAAATTTTCCAAAACTCTAGCAGGAACCTCAGAACGCTAGGCACCAGACAGGTGATACGTGGCAAGTTCCATACTGGACCCACAACTATTAGGCATTACCATGCAAAATTTAGGCAACCAGGAATTGTGCACACTGGGTTCAAGACATTACCTGCTAGGTATATTGGAAGCTGAAGAAATAAAGTAAGAATGAGATTTTCAGTGTACACTTCCCATTGTAAATCAAACACAGAACAACTTAAAAAGTTGTAAACAGTATACTTACCCGATGCCTATTTTTTAATTTGACAGGAAGGCACATATTACACGTCTCACAGTGAAAGAATTTATCTCGCCCACCAATACGGCATATCCCACAGCCATCACAATGGTACTGATTCTTTTCTTCATCATCAAAAAGCTTACATTCCAAGCAGGTATACTAAAAGTAAAGATAACTATGTTGATTTTTAAATTTTGTCAAATAACAGTTCCAAAATTAAGTTTATAGACATTAAATTCACTTATGTGAGGAAAGTGCTAGGGCTCAATTAATATGCTAATATGGAGCTGGGCCATTAATAAATGATTATATGCTAAAATGGCGTTATGTATGAACTATATCTTTAATCATGTTCCTGAGCAAAGCAGCAGTCATGGGAGCTTCATTACATAGAAAGAATGTACCTGCTGGGAAATTAAAGTCCACTTCACCCCTGTACCCATATCTCTAAGAAATGACTCCACCTTCTTATCAGACCACCTGCACACCATCTAAAAATATATCTCAAACCATGTGACAGTTCTTGAAAGGAATATGGACAGTTCACATAAACTAACTCTTTCAGTGTGTTACACAAATAATCTACAACATACAATACATTGAAATCTGAAGATTCAGGAGGTCACAATTTGCAAGCTATCCACCATTCGTCAAATACCTCTGAGAACTTTGTTGTGTCAATTGTGGGAAGGTTCTGCATGCAGTAACGACATATTTTCTCTCTATCCATTAATTCTCTATGGAATGGGTGTCAGAATCATATAAACAGTGGTTATAATACTTTTTTTAAAAAAACACAGACTCTGTGATTTTTGCCTGCACTCACTACACAACAAACTCCAAATTTAGGCCATGGAAACGCACATCTCAAACAGCATACAAATATTCCAAACACCAATATCTCTCTCCGTTGCAGTTTACATCACTATTTACTGTAAGCCGTGTCTCATCTGAGAAAAACACAAGTTCTGGATCACAAAACAGTTCAGAAATACTGGCCTCTTTTTTCAAAGTCTAGAGAAAGGAGATGTTGTATGGCTTTAATTGCACAGGGGCCTGGTTTTAATTCTGTCGCCATACACGGCACTGCTGACACAGGGTAATTTTTACAAACTTTTGATAACATTTTTTCCATTATGCATACTTTGCAGAAGTATTGCAAATTGGCACTCTTTGCTCAACACATTATATTTCTCACACATACAATGTCCATCTGCCCATCACATGCTCCACTGCCTGTAAGATGAGGATAGTCCAGCTAAATTCCCCTTAACAAGGTGAGATTGTACTTCTTTTCACTCAGGGACATAATTAAAGGTACTTTCTGGATATCTATATGCTTCAGGTGAACCATTAGGAATACAGTGAAATAAAATATGACTTACTAGCACCTCAATGTACCACACAGACCAGACCTGTCTTCACATGGGCTTTCACTGGTGCCCTGAAAAAGTTCTTATGAACATGGCATAGTCTCAGTGTTCAGGATTTCAACCTCCAGTGTGTCAAACTTCTGTGACCAGTTCCAATGAACTGGAATGAGACCACATGGTTGGTAAGTCAACTTTGCCTGTTACCTTGCCAATTGGCTTATCACCTTCAGGTCAGTCAAGCCCAGTCTTTCATTAAGAGACATCGATTACTTTTGTGCTTTAGGTATGAGACTCCCCTTCAATAATTTATTGTATTTTATGCTTTTAGAAATTTGCTGCATTTTATTAATAAAAAATCTTGTCTTTTGAAGTCTTTCATATTTTTATTACTTGTAATTTGTTCTGTTCAAATGACCAAACAGGCATTTCACATTCTAAACAGATTACAAAGTTCATGATGGTTTGGTTTTACAGGCACAGTAAATCACAAACATTGAGACTACTGAATATATATATATTCCATGCAGCTCTTATGTATACAGATTATCACACAACCACTGGAAGTATAATATATGAACTAAAGGAGAGGGAGAAGTATTCAGTGGGACAATAAATCATCCAAACATTCCATAAAAATTGGTTCCTGAAGTTACAGGGATGGATGTAGAAAATCAACACAGTCCATTTGTACATTACCAAAAATGAAAAAATCCAAATTCTGATATTTTTTCCTTTCTTCACACACAACATGTGAAATCAACCAAAAATCCTAAGACAACATACTTCAAGCAAAATTTGGCTTACCTTCCCAAAACGTAATGAACAATTTTCACATTCTGCCTGCACCTTCTGCCTGGTGTCACAGTTTGTGCAAACAAGTTCTGTCACATCTTTCCTATTTACACAATGGCTCTCATTTTCATCATGACAGAAACGACATGTATATATTTTATTGCAGCAAGGTGTCTGAAAATAAAGATATGAACATATGAAAAGTAACAAAACTATACACTACGTTATGATTGGACAACTAAAAGCAATAAAAATTGCATATCTGAAAAAATTTACAAACACAAAACCAAATATTGCATGCCCAGTACAAATATCTCCCATCCCTTCTTGTCAAGAAATAAAGCAAATTTACACAATTTCTGTGTGGAATGCAAAACAAGTCAGCTCATATCTGTACATGATAGCAAACATCTATAGTGATGACATAATATAAAGAGATGAGTTGACCTTATGAAGCAAGCAGATTTATAAAAAAAAAACTGACAAGCCACAGTACAATTACTCATTTCAGTGAAAATATGAACATGTAGTACGTGGAGGCATCAATGCCAATAGGTGCATCACAATCCCCAAATCTGTCACAGAAGCTGAACAAATTACAGTTCAGTGTGGAGAATTATTGAGAAATTGGATGTATGTCACAACTTTTGGACAGGTGGTTTATAAGATAAGACCATCACATTTGGAACATTTCAGACAGTACACATTGACTTTTAATGGCCAAAGAGGAAAACATCATCCCAGTAATTTAAACGTCTTCTTCATACAGAGGGGAAAACAGCCTGCAGTGCCATGACATTTTTAAAATTTTCTACATTCATAAAGGTGATGCTCTTATTTGCCATATTTGTCTAAAAACCTTGTACAGGTATAAAAGTTCATCTGAAAATTATATCTAGTTAAAATGTCCACTTATAAAAAATGATGTTTCTAACAAGTTACCCCTCACCCTGGTTCCTATGTCACCAGTTTGTTTCATTTACTGTCCAGTACTCTTAGGCATCACTCTTCCACTTGGCCTAACAGTACCACAGCAGTTTAGTTTCTTAGCACAAACATCATCACACTACAATGAAGATGAGCTGTCCACATACAATTTATGTGCCACATCTTCAGTTCTTACCTATTTGGGAGTGTGATATGAAGGTACATTATACCTAATAATATTTTCAACATGAAGATGAAATTCTACAAACCTCTCCACTCCTACCCCACTCTTACCTACTAGTGGGGTGCCACGTTATGATTAAAAACCCATGCTAAGGTTAACGTATCCAACCTCTTTGGCAGCATGGGTCACTGAGCAGACAAAGCAAGGGGGTCTGATGGACCCAATCATAAGGATCTATCAGATGGGGTAGGAGAGACCCTTGAGTTTTGGTGCAATCCTCCTAAGAGAAGGACAATCCGAAATCTAACCAACAGTAGATGACACTCTGGAAGATATGGTGAAAGCAAGTCATATAAGGGAGTAAACCCTGAATAAAAATCCTGGCCCTTCAGGTTGAAGGTTTTATGACAGGCTAACCCCCTATCTAAGAGAACCCATGGCTAGAAATTTCTCTAAGAAACCTAAGAAGGAGATAAATTATGATGAAACACGGATGCGGAGAAGAAACATGAATATTGGAAGATGGAATGTGCGAAGCTTATTCTAGTCAGGAAAACTAAAAGTACTCTCTAATGAGCTGTCAAAGTTACATTTTGACTAGTAGCATTTCAAGAAACACAACTGGAAAGTGGCATACAAAAATTTTATAACTTTACATTATTTAATGGAGGATCAGGGAGCAAAAAACATGAATTTGGATGCAGATTTTAGGTAAGAGGAGAATTTTTAAAATATGTTAAAGAATTTAAAACTAGATATGAAAAAATATGTTATTTGAGATTAAAAGCTAAATGGTTCTTCTGTGCCTTGATAAATGTACATGTACCAACAAATGAAAAAACGGAAGAGGTAAAAGAAGAATTTTATAATTTATTAGAGCAAAATACGAGGGGAACTAATAAGTCTTTAGCCAACCTACTTCCCGAAGTCGTAGGATGGAATCGATAGTGTGGTTGGAAAGAGGGGTCTGTTCATGTTCTGAATTTCAAGTATTTTCTTATTACAGAGACTGAAAGGAAGCAGGTCAGGCGATGCGCGCAGTTTCAACAACATGGAGACACGAGCTGTCATCAAGTTTTTTTTTTCTGCAAGGCAAGACGCCGAAAGAAATTCATGCTATTCTGACAGAAACATTACAGGAACATGAACCATTGTATGCCACCATCAAAACCTGGGTGGCCCAGTTTAAACGTGGTGATTTTTCAACCTGTGATGCCCCTCATCCTGGACCACCCACAACAGTGACCACCCTGGAGATTATTGAACAGATTCACGAGCTAATCTTGAAACACCACCGGATTTCGACTAAATAAATAGCTGAGCAACAGGGCATCTCACGTGAGCGGGTTGGGTCCATCATTCAGTAAGATTTGGTCATGCAGAAGCTCTCTGCAAAGAAACTGACCTACCTTGGCTTCCAGTGTCTTGATCACCCACCCTATTCTCCTGATCTGGCCCCGTCAGACTACCACCTGTTCCCTGGACTGAAAAAAACAACTGAAAGGTCCCCATTTTTCATCCAATGCGGAGGTCATTGCTGCCATGGAGACCCAGTTGGATGGACAATCTTCTGAATTTTTTTGAGTGGCTTGCAAAAGTTAGAGCAATGTGCTAAGTAGTGTCTTGAACTTAGTGGGGAGTATGTTGAATAACTCCCGAGTATGGTCGCTGTAGCTTGTTTCCTTCTTGGTCTGGCTAAGGACTTATCAGCACTCCCTTGTATGATAGTGAGTAGTAATAGTGATGCTCTGTTAATCCAATAATGCACAGATCACACTTCATCAGTGCATTTCCTAGAAATAATTTACTGCTTTTCTACCTTCCAGCTGCTCTATTTTCACCTTCAAACACCTTACTACAAGTAACCCAGTCCCATATATTTAAAAAACTAAAATGAAGACTAAAGAACACAATAATAGACAAAACTTCAACATGTGCATCAGCCTGGATACTAACAAAAAGAGACAGAAAGCAAATAAACATTTTGAACAGAAAGTGTATAGAATTTTAGGCCCAATATATGGCAATGAAAAAGAAAAGTGGAGAATATTAACCAATAAAGAAATTTATGCAATGGTTAAAAAACCCACTACAGAGACAATAAGGTTAAATAGATTACAATGGTTTGGGCATGTGCAGAAAATTAAGAAAATAAAAATTCCCAAAAAAGTATTATATATGAATTTGGAAACAAGGCTGAGAGGCAGACCAAGAAATAGATGGCAAGATGAAGTGAGGGTGGATGGAAGACTGGTTGGTGAAAAAGGGTGGAAGGAAAGGATATATAACAGAGAGGAATGGAAGAATTTCCTGAGAACAGCATGGAATCGTCACATTCTGCACATGCCAATGGAATGAATGAATTCTCAGTTCTTGCAGTAAGCCCTGTTCCTGTTGTATCAGTAGCTGTCATTGACAGAGTGGCAAGTTTCCTCTTTCCACCTGAATAAAAGTCACATTGTATGCAGGCCTGTAACTCTTAGCATCAAACAGCCCACAATTTTATTGTGAAGTCTTCTGTGTTTCTTTGAAACATACAGTCTGAAAAAGACTATCTTTGAACGGCACAACCATTTCATATGTTATACGTTAAGATGGGCTGTAATATGTAGTTTACGATTCAAGGAGTTTGTTCTTTCTACAACTAGTCTTATTTTTCATGTATCTTGCCTGGTTCATTTTTGTTGTCACTGAAATGCAGAAATCTGGCTAAATGAAAGAATCTGCCTTGTATTTGTGTTTCATAGTGCTTTAGATAAACATGCATCAGTAAGAATCTACAATCCATTGTGTTATGTCACAATTCCTACATTGCCATTCTAATGCACGAGGAAGTAACACACAAAGGAATGCCAGCTGTGTCTGCAGCTGTGGTAGAGGAACTAAGCAGTAACCTGCCACACACATTTTATTCCTCTGACTGATCACACTCAGTTATTGAGAACAAAACAGACATAAACATATGAAATGACAGTACTCAAAAGTCATATACAAATACTTACAGCAGAAGGAAGTAATACTGCAATAACCATTTCTATAAAGATATGTTTGGGGTTTCCTCACACCCCCTCCCCCCCCACCTTTTTAAGAAGTAATATGAACTCATCCATGAGCACTCAGATAAACAAAGCCATCACCTAAAGAGTTTGATACACTCACATATAGTCAGCTCCAAATTTTGTAGCACAAGCAGACACCTAAAATTAATTGTTGTATAAACTAAAATTTAAAATAAAACTGTACCAATTTAAAAAATACTCTAAACTAAATGGTATAAAAAATATGTGGGTTGTATCCAACTTTGGGAAAGGGGAGATGGATTTATCTTAAGAATGACCTTTTCATCTGAAGTGTTTCGGTTTAAAAATGTATGAAATACAAAGCACAGTAACAGCATGTGCAGGAAAGCCCATTTCCAATGATAAGAACCCTGGCCATCAACGGCTACACTGGGGTTTAAATCTCCATTACTTAAAAGGTTTAAGTGCTGACCCCATACTAATAAACTGCGTCCTAACTGCCCCTATCAATAATGGATACACATTACACAGTAACAGTCGCATTTCACAACTTTGCAAATATGCCCAACAATGGAAAAAGGTATACATTACCAACAATTTATTCTCAATCCCATGTTCTACTTCAGCTTAAAACAACCAAAAACACACAACACACAAAACTACTGTTTGTCACATTCAAGCGTAAATGGTTAATTTTAAATAGAATCACCATCCACATTTTTATCTCTGTAATTTTAAAAGAAAAATCCTTTTTATACTGGTACTCATAACTTCCTTTGAAAGAACAGGTCTGACAGGACAATTGCCACGTAACTTAGACGAAAAGCTGGTGGACATTGAACAGTCATATCGCTGGCTAAAATCTGGTGACATCAAGGGAGAAACAGAAAGTACAATAGTGGCAGCTCAAGACCAAGCA
>Ga0123354_10009512_pt1 | contig 14892 bp, 12 predicted proteins | sample TergutLab28metaG_2_FD_97872 | JGI IMG/M metagenome (GOLD analysis project Ga0123354, IMG submission 97872) | Labiotermes labralis P4 segment gut microbial communities from Petit-Saut dam, French Guiana - Lab288 P4 | ecosystem: Host-associated > Arthropoda: Insects > Digestive system > Gut ...
ATTCACCACAGTAAATCCAAGTGATATTTCACATTCCTGGACGAAACCTTCGTTATTCACCACAGTAAATCCAAGTGATATTTCACATTCCTGGACGAAACCTTCGTTATTCACCACAGTAAAGCCAAGTGCTATTTTACATTCCTGGACGAAACCTTCGTTATTCACAACAGTAAAGCCAAGTGATATTTAAGCCCACAGTATTTTAATGTCTCTTAACCACGCACATTTCAAGAATCTGTATGTAATGGCTCCAACACGAGAATTTACACGGTCGCCTGTATTCATGTTGCTGATGGAACAAAATTTGTAGAGATTCTTCAATGTCCTAAAGTCGTACTAAACTTTTTATGTATCCTTCATACACATGTATTGCAAAGTGTATTAAGGGGTTGCTCTTTCAGTTTTCTGTTCATACAGCGTCGTCTCAGTTACAAACAGCTACGAGCTGGACAATCGAGGAAACCTATTCCTATTTCTAGCAGGGACAATATATTTCCCCCTGCTACCAACCAAACAGACCGGCTCTGGGGCCCACCCAGCCTCCTAATAAATGACTGCAAGGGGCTTATCTCTGAGGGTGAAGCGGCTGGATCATGCAGCACACATTTCACAGCCATCTAGAGCTGAGGTTCAGAATGGGCGAAGTTATACGTGTTTTTCCACCCCCCCACCCCCACCCCCTGCCCTACAGTACGCCTTTCTGCCATGCACAGGGGAAAATTTACGTGTACGTGTTCTGGTAATAAATGCAATAATGTAATATACATAGGAAGATTCATTTAGAAAATTTCAAGGGAGGTATGTAATATTAAAAATATCTATCTATCTTTTCGGGTTTTTAATATCTGTCGCCGTCTTCCAGAAACCAAACGCCATACCTCTGTTTCTCCATTGATCTGGTTCTAAATTTCTTGTTGTCATGGCCGCTTGTACTCTTTCCATCCACGTTTTTCTTGGTCGTCTTCTTTTCCTTCTCTCCCATGGTATCCAATCCACAATTAATTTTAGTATTCTCTCCTCTGGCATCCTTTTGACGTGGCCATACCATTGTAGATATTAAAGATGTTAGTTGTAATTATATCCCTTTATGATCAGGTCCAAAATGTCACTTCCGTACTGTCAAAATAATTATGAAGGCTTGCATAAAAACAATCAGTATCAATTAGGAAATAAAATTTACTAACATCGGGCTCAAATTTCATACGTTTGCAGAAAATGTTATATTAAGTATTCAAATTGTTATGTTGTGAAGAACCTTAAACAAAGAAACAGGCTCAATTATAGTACCTGCTTCGAACTTAAGGAATGATCGGCTTTCTTTTCGTATTTTCGGTTCATCTTGCCAACAAAATGGAACGCGAATTTATCTGGCAAAAGAAATAAAGGTCTACTCTTAGTGAATACATGACGCTGAAAATTTCTTCCTCTCAATTCAAATATACCTGCCCTGAGACTCTTATTAGAAACACTCCAGGCGGTTCGTGTAAACCTGAACATTTTTTTTTTTTTGGCCACAAAGAACAGGTATTGTAGCTGGAAAGTCATTTTACAAACACTGAATAAACACTATTTTTTCTGTATACATCATTATATAGGTGAATATTTTAAACACAAATTGTAAAAAAAATCCTTGTGTGCTGGGGGTTTTGCTGATGAACACTTGCCATTAAACCGTGTCGAGGGTACAAATTCCCTTCACTTTTTTCAGTCCTGTGTTACATAATCTGCGTTACGACAGGTCCATACAATGTAGATCGTGATACAAACGTTTATTCAAGGTCTGTCGTTTACTCTTTGTATTGATACAGGCAGACGAGCATCCAGATAGAGACTCCGGACGGACTCATGCTATGCCCATATTATCTGCTTTATATAAAGCACGCACAGAATTCTGAGAACGCTGTAAGGCTTGAAACTTTAATTCAACTGGCTGCAGGAGAAACAGGACACGCCTGGCTTGTACTTTTCATCAGAAAGAGTGGTTCGTGTCAACGTGACGTGGAAACCATTGCCAAGTTTGCTTGACCGTTCGTGTCCAAAACCCATTATGTTCGTTACATTGTGATACACACGACATGAGTGTTTTATTGAAAGCAACGTCTCTTGGGTATTCGAATATACCTCCTTCATACAAAATGTCATTTTTTTCATCACTCTTCAAAACAGGCTGGATTTGAGAAAATATTTTAAAAATTCTGTGCCTTACGTTGCTCATTTTTAACGTTTTCCTTGCTTGTAACGAGAGGAAAGACCCGTGTAATAAAGTGAACTGACTACGAACAAATATATTTTGCTGGCTGATTTTAAAGGAAACATTTTGATTTGCCAGAAGCGAAGAGTTCCTGTTAGATTGATTGAGTTTTATTGGCTATTTGGGTAGAGGGCTTTTTAATGTCATACTTTGGCAATGAAGTAACGTAGTTACAACATTTCCCAAATTCTCTTCTTTTTGTGTTTATATTTTTACCACAAATCTAACAGAAATCACCCTCCGTACTCTTACCGTTGTCTATTGTGAACACGGATATTCGTGCAATGTGTTAGTTTTGTAAAAGACTTCTTGGATGTGTTTAGAGTATCCATTCTACCATTCTCATTACACGAGTTAAATTAATTTCTTAATTTCAGTTTCACTTTTATCAGTCTGATCTCTTCTACCTACACATTTTAGGTGTAGAGGATTTTGGTTACACCGGATTACATTCAATGACAGTCAGCAGGACTCCCTTCGACGAGAGATCGTCCTGCCGCAGTGGTCTCTACCTGATAACACGCAACCCTTACAAGATACAGTTATCCGAGATTCGAACCCGCAAGCCCAGCAAGCGAGCTGCCACAGACCCACGCTTTAGAACGCGCTGCACGATTTCACTTTTCATACATTCAAATTTCAGACAGGTTTCACTTGTACATCGGGAGGTATTTAAATCAGTTCTTACTTATATGGTTATTTACCCTTATTTCTCTGTGTTATGTTATGAAAAATTAATAAACAAAACCAAGGCCAACTGTATCTGACTAAGAGTACTTGTCTGTACTGTTCGTGTCAGAATTGTTACTGTTTCAATACATTTGAAACAAAGCAATTATAAGATTCCGTACAAAGTTAACTCGATTTTTTTTTGTCGAAAACGGCAAGACGTTTGTCTGCTGGCAGGTTTGGATAGGTCAGTTAGTAACGATCACTATCTGTAGCAATTGAAACGTGACAATGAAATAGTCTGAGTATGTTACAAGCTTACAAAATTTTAGTCTGGAAACTTAAACGGAAAATTGTATTTCTAAGGTCAGAATTTTAGGCAAAATAATGTTTCAAACGGATCTTAGAATAACGAAAAAGTGGAAGTTAAGCTTCATTCATTCGTAGTCCCCATTCCCGATGGAAGTTTCACCCTAGGATCGCTCTACCCCTACAGAAAGTGTTCCGTTACGTAACCTGTCCAGTACCCAGGGTCAAACAAAGCTAAGATCCACCACACAGTAGCTTCATAACATATACATGTAGAAACAAATTAATTTCCAAGTTACTATATTACTCACGACATGCGCCCTACCCAAAGTGCACTTCACAAGAACATTCGCCTTTTAATATTTACTAAGGACGTAATTTAAATTATTATTATTATTATTATTATTGATTTTATTTATTCCTACTCTCCCAGATGTCACAATGGTGAATCAAATTTGTAACTGCTGACGGTGCCAACAATTGTTCTTCAAGAGTGAATAATTTGTGATTATTATTATTATTAGTAGTAGTAGTAGTAGTAGTATACGGTATGGATGTCTCTTGTCACAGGCATTTCTTCCTGGTACTACTCTTGGACCAGTGGTGATCCCCACCGCTCATGCTTCAAGCTTCACATTGCAGTACTTTCCGTATTATGTGTGATGTTCCAAGTATAGCTGTCTTTTGTAGTGAATCTATCGAGTGTTTTCCTGGTATAGTTTCCAACTTTTTCCTCAAGCTTCTCTTTACTATTCCAGTGGCTCCATTGTTATTATTATTATTAGTAGTAGTAGTAGTAGTAATAGTAGTAGTAGTATTATGTGGCGCTTCTGGTAAACTCGTTCTAGTTAGGTGTGTTTACGTGCATCAGGTGAACTTGGTGGAAGAGTTCGACATTCTCCAGATTGTCGGTGAAGGATGGTTCGGGAAGATCCTGCTGGCAGAACACCGCGCTACGGATACCGAAATGGTGCTGAAGGCGCTCCCAAAACCCTACACAGCCATCAGGGACTTCTACCGCGAATTCCACTACAGTCTGCATCTCGGGGCCCACCGGAATATTATCACCACATACGACCTCGCCTTCGAGACGGCAGGCTTCTACGTATTTTCACAGGAGTACGCCCCTCTTGGTGACCTCACTTCAAACGTTTCAGAGACCGGAATTGGCGAACTGCACAGCAAACGTGTGACCAAACAGGTACGACGATCCACCTCACTTTCTGACAATGAAGAAATTGTACAGGAATGGCGTGGTACGTTGTGACCCTCGGATAGTTCAGTACTTAGCACACAAAATTTTTCGGGATTTGTGGTGGACAACCTTTCCTCCGGTCAGTTATTATTATATCACAGCTCGGTGATCATCCTTTTGTCTTACGGAGAATGGACAATGAGTCCTTTAGGGCAGTGTTTCTCAACCTTTGTGAGACTGCGGCCCGGTAAATTCTTTTTCATAAGACGAGGGCCCGTTCCCAACGGATTTACTCGTCAGTAACTTTCCAATTTTTTTTAAGTTCATACATTAAACTAACATAAATATTAATAATTAATTATGGCATAGTCATAACGCGTATTTGTACAATTATGTGTACGGTGTGGCATGTTGACAAACATAAAATTACATTTAAATTAATAATCAATTCCAGAAGAATCTCTCGCGGCGCGGTACAACTGATGCCAGGGCCCGGTACCGGGCTGCGGCCCGACGGTTGAGAAACGCTGCTCTAGAAGCTGCAGTTCCAACAGACAAAATGTCACCCAGACACGACAAAAACAAAATTAGTCACCAGTCGCCTTCCTGCGACATGGAATTTTATGTGTCATCGTTATTAGAGCTTCGGCTGATGTAAGATTGGCGTCACTGCTAGCGTAGGACGAGAGGGTCATGTGTTCAAGCGGTACGACGTTCTGAATACAGACTGATTGTTTACACACTGGATACTGATTCGTCTTCCTAATGCAACTATTCATTTTTGAAGCAGGGTTTTAGACAGGGAAAGGAAAGAAGGAAAGAATTAGAAAATAACGAATTATTATACTTCGCCACATTTAAGTATCCCATGAAGATGACTATGAATATGAGTTATACATTTATTTATTGTATTTACATATTTTTATTTACAACAAATAACCAAAAAATGGACAATATATTTAGTACTTAGTTGTATTTATGGTGCAATTATTGGTTACATGTTCCAAATATAAGCAAAATGCACGGTACACACAGTTTCAAGATTGTGAATATAAGTGTCTTTTGGGACGTGACGCCGTGTAGTCTGGTAGGAAGGTATAGTCATTTCTGAGGAAATTTATTTCTCCCTATTAACGGTCAATCAATATACACTCAACAAAAATTAATATGCACCCGGACATGGCTCCAAGCAATTCATTCTGATGTTCATATGGGTAAAAGTGTGTATTCGTCTACCCTGTAGCTGGAAGCAGCAGGTCCATCTGAAAAAGGATGTGATCTTCTACCTTAATTAAAATACGTCTTATCTATAAATAAAATAATCTTAATATTATAATTTCGCCCTCACATTGATCACTTCCACCGCGAAGATGGAAGTAGTACATTTCTCCGAACCCAACACAATAGGCCACTTACACAAGGTAACAACGCACAAAAGCAGGACTGACACCTACATTAAATAATATTGCAATAAGAAGTGAAGGTCTTACGTTTCAGCCAACCAATCAGCAGCTGTCAGTTACGCGAGCAGTGCCGAGAAGCGACTCACATCACTTCACAGCACTGCATTCTTTCTCATTTGGCTTTCTCACATATTCCTTTATTGCTCACTGTCTACCGAGATTTTATGCACCAGTCCAGTCCATCTCTGGGGCCCACCACACGTTGGGTATCGCGTCCCTTTCGCCGGTCAAAAGCGGTCGGGACATAGCACTCACCAACCAACCAACTATAGCCCGAGGTTAGAGAAAGAGTGGAGCTATACCACTGCTCCCCCTCTAGGCCTTAATAGCTTCGTATAAGTTATCTAAAGTGAATTGTTTCCATCCCGTTGTGTAAACATCAAATTTTATTAATTCCAACCGTCTTTACACAACAACTCAACTAAACTCCTAAACTATAACATTGTTGGCTTGCTCAACTAAACTCCTAGCCTATAATATTGTTGGCTTGCTCAACTAAATTCCTAACCTATAATATTGTTGGTTTGCTCAACTAAACTCCTAACCTATAATACTGTTGGCTTGTTCAACTAAACTCCTAACCTATAATATTGTTGGTTGCTCAACTAAACTCCTAACCTATAATATTGTTGTCTTGCTCAACTAAACTCCTAACCTATAATATTGTTGGGTTGCTCAACTAAACTCCTAACCTATAATATTGTTGTCTTGCTCAACTAAACTCCTAACCTATAATACTGTTGGCTTGTTCAACTAAACTCATAACCTACAATATTGTTGGCTTGTTCAACTAAACTCCTAACCTATAATATTGTTGGCTTGCTCAACTAAACTCCTAACCTATAATATTGTTGTCTTGCTCAACTAAACTCCTAACCTATAATATTGTTGGGTTGCTCAACTAAACTCCTAACCTATAATATTGTTGTCTTTCTCAACTAAACTCCTAACCTATAATATTGTTGGGTTGCTCAACTAAATTCCTAACCTATTATATTGTTGGGTTGGTCAACTAAACTCCTAACCTATAATATTGTTGTCTTGCTCAATTAAACTCCTAACCTATAATATTGTTGGCTTGCTCAACTAAACTCCTAAACTATAATATTGTTGTCTTGCTCAACTAAACTTCTAACCTATAATATTGTTGGCTTGCTCAACTAAACTCCTAACCTATAATATTGTTGTGTAAAGACGGTTGGAATTAATAAAATTTCTTATAGGTTAGACTTTACCTTTACCTTCTGTATTTGTATCTTCTTTCGTTGCTCTTTTGTTTCCGTTCGCTTTTACATCGACATGTTTATTTTTGGGACTCAGTTATTAAAAGGCAGTCAGAATGACTCCTATGAAATTAGTTACTGAATAATCAGTTCTTCCAGGATGCTACATAATCGCGCACATTCTCTTCAGTTAACTGAAACGGATTATATAATTATTCATCGAATAAGTTCTTTCAAATTGTAGTACGTCTTATTTTTGGGGGGGGGGGGGGGAGTGTCCGTTTGGAATGTCATTCAGCACTCCGCCTATTCTGAGTTTTTATGTGAATGTCCTCAGTCACTCCGAAGAAATGTCTGAATATATACTTACTCACTCCAGGGTGCAGAGTCTGAATATATACTGCCATAAATTAGGTCACGACCGCTTCTTTCCACATAATTTCCAATTCAGCATTTTTCAGGTTTTCAGGTGAGACATCCCCGTTGTGTTCAATAATCAATAGAATACATATAATTGCACGGTCTAACATAAATGTTTATTCAGTAATTACAAATCCATAACATATATTAATAACACGTAATACGAGATCTCGTGCTGTATAAAGCTTTGCTAATTGTATATAACACTTTTTGGGGCTCAGTCTGAAGATGGCTCTATAAGAGGAGCCGAAACATGTTGCTGTTAAAATGATTTAATTATATTTTAGTTGTAATTACTTAATAAAAATATGTGTTAGACTTGAAATTATATATATATATATATACACACACATATATATATATTATATAGATATATATATATTTCCATCCCAATTCAGCGTTCATTTTCATCCTGTCATTCAACGCCTTAATATAAGTTACTCAAGGACATGTTAAATATCCCACATACAGCTAAAGAAGTTTAGCCGACTGTGCATTCCAACCCAGGTGTGCAAAAATTCCTGGCGCCGGTCACCCTAGCTAACAACTTTGTACAGTGACACCTAATATTTGTGGGTCCCCAGTAAAGAACCTGCTTTATCCTACACTTACGGCCCTAAAATTTGGAGATGGCTGCCAGAGTTTTGTTCACCCCTTACATGTTTGACCCCGATCATCAATGATTGGTATGTTGTGGTTAATGTTCTGAGAAGTTCTTTTATCAAGCCAATTTTGCGCAGAACAAATGCGAAGGACGACGATAATCGGACTTCTCACAGCGTCCCTGCTGAAGATTGAAGTTTTTGGGACGTCATGCCATGTCGACTGGTGAATATTTACCGACGTTTCGAAGGGTCACAGCAGTGGTTCCAGCTTCAGTGTCAAACACAGAAAACGAAGACAGTATGATCCTTCGAGACTTCGCTAAATATTCACCCTTCGACATGTCATAACACGAGAGAAGACGAATATTCTGAGGCACCAGGTGTGAATAGCGTGTCTCTGATCTGCACAGATAGCGTCGGCGCTGGAGCACTTGCACGCCCGCGAACTGGTCCACCGAGACGTGAAGTTGGACAACGTTCTCGTGCTAAAGTCCGATTTCTCTCGGGTTAAACTCTGCGACTTCGGCGAAACCCGGAGGGCTGGAACTTTGGTGAGGAGACGTAACGAATGGCTACCCTACTCACCGCCAGAAGTTCTTGTCACGAACACAGACGAGACTTACAAGTGAGTTCCAGTAGGGTTTTGTTTATTAAAATATGGATGAGACAGTTTTGTTGAAGAACTGACATGTGATATGATACCTTAGGCTAGTGTATCAGAGTGCGTAACGCTTTCATTTTAAATTAAATTCACGTCACATAATCCTATCCACTCATTCATCAAATGGCCCTTTCAGGACAAAGGCTTCTTTTTTTTTGTATGGGTTGTTAATCAAGAATTTTATGAGACACCCTGGACTGGTGATCAGCCCATCCAAGGCCTCACAACTATATAGGACGTCAGAAAGGACAAAGAATAGGAAGTAGGAACGCATCCATTTCCCAAGCAGGGTTCGAACCCAGTGCCCCAGCAGCGGAAGACATTTTAGAAACCTCAGCAATTAAGATGAGCCACATAGACAAAAAGGTAAGGGTAAGGTAAGGTAAAGCAGTCCCGTTACAGGCCTGGAGTCGCCCAGATGATTCCAGTAAGTTAAGGTTCTCATATTTCATGAGTACGGCACAGGATGGTGGTAAGGTTGTCAGCCTTACGCACCGGCCGTCTTTACCCCCAGGAAATGCTCCTGGTACTCATTTCCGTTAGAGGCTGAGTCGACCCCAGTGCCATAGTGCGATCGGAAGGATTTTATGTCAATGAAAAGTTCCACTGACACCGGCTGGGATCGAACCAGCGACCTTCCGATTTGTAGCACAGCACCTTAACCACTGTGCTACCGCGGTCCCCGCTACATAGACACACGTCTTTAAATTCTTTGTAGCTTTTATATTCTTTCTGTTTTACTAAAATAAAATCTGTGTTTTTTGTTCGCACTATTGTTGCGCAAATAAGAACTGAGATTAGTGATTTTCACAGGATAATTCCATGCCCGAACAGAAACACCAGCTGGCAGGCGGGGACAAGAATTTTTCGTAACTTAGAAGCAGAAACGAAAAACTGTCAATTGGCGCAATGAGTTCCGCAAGATAAGCTTTTGTAAAATGACTTTGCGAAAAGTATACAAAAATTGTGTAATTAGTTGAACTGAATGTAATATCAGTTTCAAACGAAAAAGGCTTGATTTTAACTGTTAGGTTAAAAAAAAAATATATTTTGAACCGCAACTGACTTTGTGTTATACAATGCGATCGACAGTCTGCAAGTAGTGCTCAACCCCGATATGTGAACAGAGCGAACCTGTTTTTTAAATCGTGTAACTAAGAAACTAACTAACAAGTTGACACCATGGAGCAGAGTTCCTCCTGAGAAGCTAACGGGTATTCACCTAATAATTATGTGAACAACAGTCGACACATCTCAGTGTGTATGTACCTTGCAGTAACATGTTGCGACATTTTAACAGGTCATCAACAGGCTAAAAATATATTTGTGTATAAGATATAAAATCGGAAGTTCGCTGGTTCTATCCCAGCTAGTGTCATTGGAATTTTTCATTGACACAAAATCCTTCCGATCGCACTATGGTCCTGGGGTCGAACCAGACTCTAACAGAAATGAGTACCAGGAACATTTCCTGGGGATAAATGCGGCCAGTGAGTAAGGTTAACAACCTTTCCACCATCCTGTGCCGTTGTCACGAAATCTGGGAACCTTAAATTTCTGGAACCCTCTGGGCCACTCCAGGCCCCTAACGGGACTGATTTACCTTTAGAAGACATAAAAGGGGACACGTCGATTGCATTCAGAATTGAGATCTACAATTTACAAAATTTTCCCATTTTTGCATTAAAAATATTTTTTTAAATCGATAGTTAAAATCTTTTTTTTTTAATAAAAGTTAGTGTCGATGGTGGTGATGTACACCAGTGTTTCTCAGCCTTTATGAGACCGCGGCTCGGCAAATTCTTTTTTCATAAGAAGAGGGCCCGGTCCTAACAGATTTACTCGTCAACACTTTTCCAAATTTTTAAGTTCATACATTAAGCGTACATAAGTATTAATAATTAATTATGGCATAATCATAAAGAGTATTAGTACAATCATGTGTATGGTGTGGCATGTTGACAAATATAAAATTACATTTAAATTAGTTATCAATTCCAGGAAAATCTCTCACGGCCCGGTATAATTGATGCCAGGGCCCGGTACCGGGCCGCGGCCCAGCAGTTGAGAAACACTGATGTAGACGATCCAGCCTGTTACTTCCTCGTGTTCAAGGGTACAGTCCCGAGGTCGTTTCAGGTGGGAACAGTTTTTTTTACTCTGGCTGAGCTGAGGCGTTGTGATGAGGCCGGTACACTTACTGATACAGATACGAACTTACCCGCATTTTATTGAACCCGAAGGTTCATTACCGCATTTACAAGAGTCTGTTACTTGTCCCTTTCCTGAGTCACGTCAAAACAGGAAAAGTATTTTAACCCTTTAAAGACGAAACGCAGACCGCTTTATTTAAAGACCCAATCCGTACCGCGAGTAAACACTTTTCAACTCGGTTATAAAAACCAATCAGTTTATGTTATATGGGGAAGAAGTCGCTGTTTTTTCTGAGATAAATACAAAACACATTAACATAGTGTGGACAGAATGTCGTTTCTTAAGTTTTTAATCCTGTTGTTCCACCCAACCAGTAAGCCTTAAAAGGCTAAGTTATGCCAAGATGCATCTTCGTCTTCATGATCACAGTATAGTATAACTGTGAAATTTCTGAACTTTTACACGGAATATTTATTTTCGGTAGGATTCAGGTCCGTCGCTGAAAATTATTTTGGTTCTCTGCGGTACAAAGCCCTCAAAAGTCAGGGGGTCAAGAAACTCTGGATTTAATGTACGGTAGTTTGAATTTTTAGCACAGTGTTTATAAATGCAGGCCATTGGACCGTTTCCTGCTCCAATTTATTCTGAAATGTTAATTTTAGGAAAGGAATCAGAACACGTGAACTACACATGTTGCAGGGCGGAAACATCGCACGATGTGTGGCAATTCGGGATCGTGATATTCGTGTGTCTGACTGGTTGCCTTCCGTGGCAGAAGGCCGGCAGTGATGACCCTCGGTACGTGCGTTACCTCCACTGGCACGGAAGCAATGGTGTGCTGATGCCGGTGCGGCGCCCCAAACTCTTCAAGCTCCTCACTTCCAAGGCTCAGAGGATGTTCCGCAAGTTCCTTGAACCGCGACCAGATAAAAGACCTGGAGGGCTAGCGGATCTGACCAAGTTCCTTGAGGACAGATGGCTTACCAGAACGTCCCTTGATAGACAAACAGGTGAGTAGCTTGCACAGCAGACAGTATTGAACGCGCCCTGTACTACCGGGGTGCTGATAAGTCCTTAGTCCGACCAGGAAGGAAACAAGCTCGGAAGCATGCCAGGGACGCGCGCGATTTCAACAACATCGAGACGCGAGCTGTCATCAAGTTTTTTTTTCCCCTGCAAGGCAAGGCGCCGAAGGAAATTCACGCCATTCTGACAGAAGCATTAGCTTGTTTCCTTCCTGGCCGGGCTAAGGACTTATCATCACTCCTGTAGTTATTCTACTATTTCATAACTCTCGATCACCTACCCTTTAATAGCACTACATCCTTTCTGGCTTGAAGAATTTTAAGAGAATGGATAGTAAACTTCCATTCTAAGATCGGCAATACAATCTGACTGAGTTTTCTTTCTTTCTGAATTATCTTTCGGTGGAGATCCTGGGTGGCTCAGTCGGTATAGTAACTAGGCTACGTGATGGGTAACGTAGGAATGTTGGTTCAATTCCCGGCTGGATCAAAGGGTATTTCTCTTCTCCCAAACGTCCAGACTGGCTCTGGTGCTTCCTCTAAGGAAGCCGAGGAATTTTTATTTTGCGTTAAAACGGTTTAGGCTTGAAACCGACCACATACTTCCATCCAGTACCGAGGTTACGAATGAATGGAGTTATAACTCCACTCTCCGGTGGCTCGGACAGGGATAATTTTAACTTTGTTTGGTGACCATAACGTTGGTATTCTTCTTTCTCTCCCAGATAACAGTCCTGAAGACGAAGGGCTGTGCCCCTCCATGTACAGCTTCCATAGCAGCGTCGAAGAGAAAAACAAGTTGCTCTTCACATTAACACAGTATGGCATCGAAACGACAGTGGATCGCAGTGCCAAGAAGACCCGTATACAGGACTGGATTCAAGCCAGCGTCATCGCGGAGGTTCCGGAAGATGAGGAAGAGGAGGAAGATATGGAGGAAGAGGACAGACAGAAAGAACGGGAGGCCATGGAAGGGAAAAGACAAAACAGAGAGAAGACAGATAAAGACACTGCTGCTAATACCAGTCGGTCATCCAGTCACTGAAATGATCAAAGGGAAGGACGAATTTGATTCTCATCCGAAACTCATTGTTGTCTTCGGTTGGAGACAACAATGGTCCATGATGTTGATGGTGCGTTGCAAGAACGCTGCCACCTGAAGTGTTCTTATCTTCATACTTCAGTAATGAATGTTATTTCGCGAGATTACAGCAAACGGGATAGTTTGTTACAGTCTCTCACTCGTAAGCAACACAGTATTTTGTGTCTGCTGCAGCGAACATTCAACTGTGTACAACTCGTTGCACTTGTTTTACCCGACTTAAGTACAGACCTACACTTTCTTACTTAATGACAATTCCTCGAATGGCATTCTGAACAGACAGCAACAGGCAAATTGTATCAGAGCCATCTATAAAAATCTGCCTCCATCTCTGTCGAAAACTTCATTAATAATTTCAATGCTTCCCCACGGTCATTCTCCCAAACTGCGTGACGTCAGTTTATTAGACACATTATTTCCAACAGAAAGCATGAAGCAAAATCAGATAATCTTAGCGGAGTTTTTCGCCATTTTTCTCAGGCTCTCCACACAAGTACCGCAGCAGTACACTACAAGTGGCACCAGCACCTTCTTCCGCCCCATCTCGACGCTCAGATCATTTACTATAGCAGACAAAGCTGTCAGCCTCAGCATTCATTAACCATATCTTACCTACATCCATCATTGACTAATATGAGAATGAGATTCGAGATTCGCGCGGCAGCGAATGTTAGAAATATGGTCTTCAGGGATGTGACGCCGTGCAGTTTGATAGACACTTCGGTACCGCCCTTCCGTACCACATGACGTCTCATCTCAGAAGACCGTCGTTTCGTTCATTCAGTTCCTTATCTGCCATTTATAAGGTCCTTCTTTACCAGAGATACATTTATTATCTGGCAGTCTACAGTACTGAAACTTTTAAAGAATGCAAAGCACTTAAATAAAAAAATTAAACTTGTGTGAACAAAAAATACAAGTGGGAAAGAGAATTATGGAAATACCCCAGAATTCAATCACAGTAATTTAACATCCGATATTACCATACATATTAGCAAAAAAAAACGAGTAAATTCCATGATTTCACTTGCTGTCCCTCATACGCACTTCATCCGAAAGTGTTACATTTTTTGCCTCTCACTAATTACACGCCCCTTCTACTCTCTTAATACTCATTTAGCAGAAAAAGTAGTCTACGTTTATACATAAGGCACTTCTACATGCGTTAGAAAAGTCTATAAGACGTCCAATGAAGACGGAAATAATTATCCAGCCTAATTGCAAAATACAAACGCCATATTCATATTTGTTTGTTAAGTAAAAGGCTTATGGCTACGATAAACATTCGCGCAGTCTGCAGGGTTCGAGAAAACACTACCGACTAGAACTGGTTCTTTGTACGAATGTAGTCTTTTATGTGGGAGCTATCCGGTAGCAATATCAGCCGAGCCACCGGTTATTCTTAAAGATGTACCTCATGATTTTCTTCAGTTTCTGCATGCGAATGTTTGGACGACATTTGTCAACGGGTCAGGGACTTTACCTTTCAACCTTTTTATCATTCACGCTGCTTGACCTTTCCATGTCATAAAATGTAATAGCCTGTTGAATTGCGTCATTATACAACATAAAAATCAACTAAAAGTTACGCATATCGTAAAACTGTGCCATTGCCCACAAATTACAGCACAATTCTCGCCACAGCCTTGTAAATTCGATCTGCTTTAAAATTTTCACCATAATGTACCCATTTAACCTTTTGGCGCCGGAATTATTTTTTTAATTTTAGCACATCCTGTATATAAAATGTGAATAATACAGGAACCAAATACGTTAGAATTATGAAACAAACTGCATTTTGAAGAGAAAAAA
>Ga0123354_10009513_pt1 | contig 14891 bp, 5 predicted proteins | sample TergutLab28metaG_2_FD_97872 | JGI IMG/M metagenome (GOLD analysis project Ga0123354, IMG submission 97872) | Labiotermes labralis P4 segment gut microbial communities from Petit-Saut dam, French Guiana - Lab288 P4 | ecosystem: Host-associated > Arthropoda: Insects > Digestive system > Gut ...
GTGGATCATCGGCATCTTCTATGTCATGACCATGTTCCTCGGCTTCGGCGCGGCTGCCTTCGTGGGCAAGGACGCGATCTTGGCCAAGGACCCGGGCGGCAACATGGCAGCCCCGATGCTGGCAGACAAGCTGGGCGGGGATTTCCTCTTCGCCTTTATCTGCGCCGTGGCTTTCGCCACGATCCTGGCTGTCGTGGCAGGCCTGGTCCTGACCGGCGCCGGCGCCTTCGCACACGACTTCTACAACGAGATCCTGCGCAAAGGCAAGGCCACCCAGAAGGAGCAGATGCGTATGGCACGGATCGCTTCGATCGGAATCGCGATTGTGTCCATCCTGATCTCGCTGGGCGCGGAAAAGATGAACGTCGCCTTCCTGGTGTCTCTGGCCTTCGCAGTGGGCGCCAGTTCCAACTTGCCCGTCATCTTGTTGACGATCTTCTGGAAAAAGTTCAACCGGCAAGGTGCCATCATCGGCATGCTCGTCGGCCTGATCACCTCCTTGGGGTTGGTGGCCTTGAGCCCGAACGTCTGGAACCCGGTGGCAGGCAAAGCGATGTTCGTCGGTACGGCGATTTTCCCGCTGACCACACCAGGCCTGTTCTCCATCCCGGCCGGCTTCCTCGCAGCGATCATCGGTACCTTGATTTTCGCCGGCAAGCAGGACAAGAAAGCCGAAGTGGAGAAGTTCGACGAAATCCTCGTACGCGCTTCGACAGGCATCAACGTGCGTACTGGCGAGGTGGAAAACGAGCCACTGCCGGAAGACGAGGCTGAAGCCCCCCTCGGGGCATAGCCTGAATCCCCCGATCCATGGCTGCTACGCCAGCGATCGGTGGAATTAAGCTCAGCCTGAATCCCCCACTCAGGACAAACGGCCCAGACTGCTCACAGCTCTGGGTCGTTTGTCTTGTCCGTCGATCGACGGTTCGAGAAGGGAAATTGGCGTCCTTGGCTGAATCCGATGCGGACACGTCGTAAGATAAAGACATTGATCATCAAGGAGGAAACAATGGCTCAATCCGGCCTCGTCGAACGCGCTCTCGCGATAACCCCCACGCAACTGTTCATCGGCGGGCAATGGCGGCCCGCGGAATCCGGGCGCACCTTCCCGGTGATGAACCCGGCCACCGAAGAGAAACTGGCCGATGTCGCCAACGGCGGTTCCGAGGATGCTCTGGCAGCCTTGGACGCGGCCAGCCAGGCTCAACTCATGTGGGCCGAAACGAGCCCGCGCACCCGCTCCGAAATCTTGCGCCGGGCCTTTGACCTGCTGATCGGGCATAAGGACGAGATCGCCACCCTCATTACCGCGGAGATGGGCAAACCGATGGCCGATGCTCTCAGCGAAGTGAACTATGGCGCTGAATTCTTGCGCTGGTTCGCTGAGGAAGCGGTCCGCATCTCCGGGCGTACCACTGTGGCCCCCGAAGGCATCCTCCAAATCTTCACCGCCCAGCGCCCGGTCGGGCCCTCACTGCTGATCACCCCCTGGAACTTCCCGCTCGCCATGGCCACCAGAAAGGTCGGCCCTGCCCTGGCCGCAGGTTGCACGGCCATCCTGAAACCCGCTTCACTGACCCCGTTGACCTCCCTGGCCTTCGTCCGCATCCTCGAAGAGGCAGGGGTCCCCGCCGGAGTGGTCAACATTGTCACCTCTTCCTCCGCCTCCTCGATTTCAGCCCCGCTCCTCGCCGACCCACGACTACGCAAACTCTCCTTCACCGGCTCCACCGAAGTCGGCCAGACTCTCCTGCAACAGTCGGCCCAAAATGTTCTGCGTACTTCGATGGAATTGGGCGGCTGTGCACCCTTCATCGTCTTCGACGACGCCGACATCGACCAGGCAGTACGCTCGGCTGTGATCGCCAAGACCCGTTCCAACGGCGAGGCCTGCAATGCGGCCAACACCTTCTATGTCCAGCGCGGCGTCGCCGAGGAGTTCACAGCCGGGTTTGCCAAGGCCTTCGCCGGCCTGCAGGTCGGCGAGGGCCTCACCCCCGGGGTTGACCTGGGTCCACTGGTCTCGTCCGGCCAACGCCAGGACGTGGCACGCATGGTCGACGAGGCTGCCGATCTGGGCGCCGAACGCCGCACCGGAGGGGTGGTACCGGATGGGGTCGGCTTCTTCTATCCTCCGACCGTCCTGGGCGACGTGCCAGAAGGCACCCCCATCCTGACCCAAGAAATCTTCGGTCCGGTGGCTCCCGTCACAGTTTTCGACGACGAGGACGAGGTCGTACGCCGGGCCAACTCCACGCCCTTCGGATTGGCCGGTTATCTGCACACCTCGGACATGTCACGGGTGATGAGGCTCGCCGCCCGCCTGGAGGTTGGGATGCTCTCGGTCAACACCGGCCCGATCTCTAACGCGGCCGCCCCCTTCGGCGGCATGAAGCTGTCGGGTATGGGCCGAGAAGGTGGAACCGAGGGTATCTCCGAATACCTGGAATGCCAGTACATCGGTCTGCCCCGCTGATTCAGTGACTTTGCCGCGTCTGATTGACGTGACTTCCCACCCCGACCGGGAGACAGCGACTAGCTTCATGCTCCCTTCTCGAAGGCTGGGCTCTGCCCTGACTTGTGCGAAGAATGTCGGCTGTGACGGATGAAACATGACCAGACCCTAGCGGCTGAGGTGGCAGACCTGCTGAAGGACGTGGCCGAGCGGATCGTCATCCCCCGGTTCGGGACACTCACGGCCGATCAGATCCAGGAGAAGCGACCTGGGGACCTGGTGACGATCGCCGACCACCAAGCGGAGGACGCGATCGCCCAGGCACTGTCGCGTCTGACGCCTCAGGCGCTGATCGTCGGTGAGGAGGCGGCCTTTGCAAACCCGGCCATTCTCGATGGTTTGGCCCAGGCCGAGCAAGCGTGGTGCATCGATCCCATCGACGGGACGAAGAATTTCACGCGCCATTCCCCCGATTTCGCCATCATGGTGGCCCACATGGACAACGCAGTGGTCACCCAGGCCTGGATCTATCAACCCATACACGCCACGATGTATCACGCTGAGAAGGGAGCAGGGGTACGCCGGAACGGTCAGCCCATTGCTCGTCACACCGACCGGACCCGCCTGTGCGGCAGTGCGTACAGAAAGATTGATCCTGTGCCCGACCAAGTCGACCTGAAGCGCTCGTGGAGGTCCTGCGGCATCGACTACCCGAAACTCCTGGAAGGCGAGATCGATTTCGTCCTGTACCGCGACGGCAAGCCCTGGGATCATCTGCCTGGGTCGCTGATGGTCGCGGAAATGGGTGGGCGTTGCGCGATGCTCAGCGGTGAGAGCTATCGGCCCGGTTCCATGCAGGGTCCTCTGTCCGTCATCCCGGGAGATCGCTGGCAGGAAGTCCGCACTACCCTCATGGGCCCGGCAGTACTACCATCCCACTCGTGAGCCGAAGGGCCTGCTGTCCCATCAGCTCAGCCTGCTGTCCTATCAACTCACCGAGCAGACCTGGTCGAGATTGTCCGTGACGTTTCCACCCGACACATAGCCAGTCGTGTCGGCGGGCTGCTCCGTACTGGTGGGCAAAGCACTGGGATCGCTCGGCGCTGGTACGGTCTGCGTCGCAGTCGGCGCTGAATTCGTACCGGCCTTGTCCAGGGACTGGGATTGCGCGATTGTGTCCGCGACCGTCGCCCTCAGCGCCGGGTAGTCGGGGTTGGCCGGGTCGATCAACGGCGGAGTGAAAGAGACGGAGATGATGGGCAGCGTTTTCGTCTTCAGCGCCAAGTCAGTCAGAACACCGATCTGAGAAGGGGGTACGGATGTACGCGCCGTCTCGCCGGTGGCCGCGGCCAGGTCAGTGAACTTGCTGGCGACCGTGGCGGGGTTGAGTTGTTGGAGCATGGCTGCCATGACGCACTTCTGCCGCTGCATGCGGTCATAATCCGAGGTCATGGAGCGGCTGCGGGCGAACCACAGCACGTCGTACCCGTTCAGATGCTGGTTGGGGCCTGCTTCGAGATAGACGTTGTCCGCCGCGTTGAGGGCAACACGCTGGTTGATGTTCATTGTCAGACCGCCCATGGCGTCGATGAGGTCCTGGAACCCCTGCAAGTCGATCATGACGAAGTAGTTGATGGACAGTCCGGTGATCCCCGTGGCTGCTTCCATCATCGCCTGGATGCCTGGGTCGTCGACTCCCGGATAGAGATCGGCGTTCTGCAAACCGAGCAGATAGATGGCGTTGAGCAGGCAGGAATCGTCTTTGCAGTAGTAGCCGTTGGGGTACAGGTTGTGCAAGGGAGACGAGTCTGGGAACGGCACACTTTCCATGTTGCGTGGCAAACCGAAGATGACAGCCCTCCCTGTGGAGGCGCTGACGCTGACCACGGTGACGGAGTCCGGACGTGTGCCCCATCGGTCAGGCCCCGCGTCCGACCCGAGGATGAGGATGTTGTACCGACCGTTGTTCTGTGTGTTGCTCCCCCCACCGCCGAAGATGTGCGACAAGGCCCCGCCCGTCGCCCACGCGGCTGTTCCCAGCCACACGGTCGCCGTGGTCAGGGCCACAGCCAAGACGAGGGTGATCACGGAGAAGACGATTCCTTTGGTCCGCCCCATCTGCCGCGGGCGGGAAATCCACCACGTGTTGACAGCCAGTAATCCCCAGAACAGGGCGAGGGCGAAGATGCAAATAGCCAGCCCTTTGAGGACCCAGCCGGATGCGAAAACCCCGATCATGACGTGGCGCATGAGCAGTGTGAGGATCAGTGCGACGATGGCCACCAGCACCAGGACGATCCACACCCCGAGGGCGAACCGGCCGAGTTTCCGTCTGCCGTGAATGGCCTGAGCAGCCCCAGGCAGGATGAGGCCAAGTCCCACCAGAGCGTACCCACGCCTGGTTTGCACGACCTCGCTGCGGTGGGTGACTCCCATCACATCAGCCATCAGCACTCCCATCTGAGGTGCCCCGTCGGGGACACCACCAAACCAGTATGCGCCCCGGACCTGGTCCAAACCCAGGAAGGCACGCCGTCAGGACGGGATCATGTCACAGAGAAGCTATCATGTTCATTGGTTGTTGGGAGGGAATGCCCGGAAGCAGTACGGGGGTCGAACCCCCCGGTTCGCCGGCCATCGGGATGGCGTCAATGTGACCGGTACGGGGCCTCACCCGGCGTATGGAGTCGGGATCACTGCGCCAGACGCGTCGAGATAGAGAGTCGGGATGACTGGTTCTCCGCGGCTCATTTTGTAGCCGTCGCGAGGTAATTCGCCCCGGGCGTGTTCGTGGCGGGCGCGGGCGACGGCGAGTGGTTCGGTACCCACAATCTCGCCGTCGATGACCAGATCACGGAGCAGGGGGCGGTCGTGCGCACCACCCATGGGAGTCCCCGAAACGCCGATCAACTCCGCTTCTGCGATTCCTTTGAAGTCACGTCGGCGTGCCGCATACTTGCGACCGCCGACCGTGGCCTTGAGCATCGACTTCTTGGCGACCGGGATGAGGTGAGCGCCTGGGTCGTTGGATTCGGAGCGTGCGACGAGTTTGTAGACCATCGAACAGGTGGGGGCTCCCGAGCCGGTTACGAGCGACGTGCCCACGCCGTACCCGTTGACCGGTGCCCCGGACAAGGCGGCCAATTGCCACTCGTCAAGGTCAGACGTGACGATGATCCGCGTCTTCGCGGCGCCGAGTTCGTCCAAGAGTGCGCGCACGTCACGGGCTGTGGCCGTGAGGTCTCCGGAGTCGATGCGGACCGCGCCCAGACGGCCGTTGGTGATCCGGACTGCCGCTCGTACTGCTTCCTCGATGTCGAAGGTGTCGACCAACAGGGTCGTGTCCTCACCCAGGGTATCGACCTGTGAGCGGAAGGCATCTTCCTCGTTGTCATGAAGCAGGGTAAATGCGTGCGCAGCGGTCCCGGAGGTGGGAATCCCGTACTTGCGCCCGGCTTCCATGTTGGAGGTCGAGGCGAACCCCGCGATGTAGGCGGCGCGAGCGGCTGCCACCGCCGCCTGCTCGTGGGTACGCCGCGACCCCATCTCGATGCAGGGCCGGTCCTCCGCCATCAGGGTCATCCGGGACGCGGCGGAGGCGACAGCGGAGTCGTAGTTGTAGATCGACAGGAGCACGGTCTCCAGGACGACGGCCTCGGCAAAGGTCCCCTGCACCACGAGGATCGGTGAGCCGGGGAAATACAGGTCGCCCTCGCCGTACCCCCAGATGGAGCCGCTGAACTTGTAGTCCGCCAGGAATTCGGTTGTCTGCGGGTCGGTGATGCCCGCTTGTTCTAGGAAGTCCAATTCCGGTTCTAAGAAGCGGAAGTCGGCGATCGCTTCCAAGGCCCGTCCCACGCCAGCCACCACACCGTACCGCCGCCCCGGTGGCAACCGCCGCGCGAACAGTTCGAACACGGACGTACGATGGGCGATGCCCGACTTCAGAGCCGCCCGTACCATTGTCAACTCATATTGGTCCGTCATCAGAGCCGTCGAAGGATGGTTCACCATGACCCCCAGCTTACTGAAAACGCAGACATGGTATCTATGTTGGAAGCCCAGAAGAGGCCTGTTCTGAAACACGGTCGCCAGGCGCCACCCCCTGTCTGTCCAGGGGGCTGGAGGAATCCGGTTCTGCCGACCCGTCCTTGGACGCCAGCCAGGAGCCCAGAGGTCACGCAGTACGCTTGGTGCTGATCGGCCACTTGGCCGACTCCCGAACAGAATAGGTGGCCGTCATGAGTGAGTCCCCCCTTGTCAGCATCCTCATGGGATCTGATTCCGACTGGCCGGTCATGGCCGAGGCCGCGAAAGCCCTCACGGAATTCGGCATCCCCTTCGAGGCTGACGCGATCTCAGCCCACCGGATGCCCGACGCGACCCTGGCCTACGCCCGCTCGGCCCACAAGCGCGGACTCAAAGTGATCATCGCCGGAGCCGGCGGCGCCGCACACCTGCCCGGAGTCCTGGCAGCCGTCACTCCCCTGCCCGTCATCGGCGTTCCCGTACCGCTGAAGCAGTTGGACGGCATGGACTCCCTGCTGTCCATCGTCCAGATGCCCGCAGGGGTCCCCGTCGCCACCGTCGGTGTCGGAGCCTCCCGCAATGCTGGTTTGTTGGCCGCGCGCATTCTGGCCAGTGGTGACCCCGCCCTGCTCGACAAGGTCTTGGCCTTTCAAGATTCCCTCCGCCAAGCCGCCGAAGCCAAGGGCGACAAGGTACGAGCACTGGCCACTGAACTGCGGAACAGCTAGTTCATCCCGACTCGTGTCTTGACCGAGGAGCGGATTATTTCCTGCGACAAGGCGCTCTCATCGACTCTTGAACATCACCTTGGACCCACTCACCCTACCGGTCAGATGAGTGACCTCACCTGGGATGCACGTGTTGCGCAGCACCTCACCATTCACGTGACCACCCTCCCGTGCGACAGAGTGGCAGAGTGGCACTCGCCAGGAATGCACTGTCGAGGCATACACCCCACCATTCACGTGACCAGCATCCCGTATAGTTGCGTGACACCCGCCGGGAATGCAATGTTGGCACATTCACCTGACCAGGCACCAACTCACCCTTCTTATCACACAGATTGGGCCGGTACGCGCTGATCACTGCCGCAGTCAACGGCAGCGATCAGCAATAGGTATTTCCAGTGTAGTTTTAGGCTCTGTGTCGACGAACGACAGCAACGGCAAGCCCAGCGGCCACAAATCCCGCACCCACGAGCCATCCCAGACCCGCAGCCGGTACAGCATGACCACCCGTGGACACCGACGCCACTTGACCAGACTCCGATCCAACAGCCGCCCCACCCGAGGCACCAGCAACAGACCCGCCACCGGTACCAGCAGTAGACCCACCACCGGCAGCCACCACCTGGAAGGACATCGTTACCGTACCCGACTGGCTTCCCACCGCCGTTAACGTATGAGTACCAGGCTCAAAATCAGCGGGTACTGCCACCGTCATCGACGGCAACGACCCATCAGGATTCACCATCACCGGCGGGAACTGAATCGGAGTCGAATGAACAGTAATCGACACCTGCTCACCCGGCACCCAACCGTGACCACTGACCACCACACTCTGCCCCGGAGACAACGTCGTACTCGACAACTCAATCGACGCAGTAGTACCACTCGTAGCTGGGGATTGTGCCCCAGCCACCGACGGCGACTGAATCGCAGTTCCCGACATCGGTTCCACCGTACTACCCGACGTCGGCTGCGCCTGAGGAACCACCGGAACAGGAGCCAAAGTCGGGACCTGAGAAGACCCAGGAACTGTCATCGGAGCCTGCGAAGACCCAGGAACCGAAGTCGGAAGCTGAGAAGACCCGGAGACAACAGTCTGATCCACAGGATAAAGAGTCGCAGGGATCGCACTCGGCTGACCCGCAGCAATGGCCGTATCTGGCCGATCACTATTCATAGGAACCGACCCCGACGCACCGGGAACCCCAGCATCCACCGACGCCTGTGGAACCACAGCACCCGACGGCGACTGACCCTGGGGAACCACCGGACCGGGAGTCGGAGACGGAACCGGAGAAGACCCGGACGTCACCGTCACGTCCCCAGGGACAGCAAGCACAGGAACGGCACCGGACTCAACCGGAACCACCGGAACCGAACCCGACTGACCCGTAGCCACGGGATTGTTAGGCTGACCAACCGTCACCGGAACCGGAGAACCTGCAGGCGACTGACTTGAAGCCTCAACACCTGACGGCGACTGAAGCGAAACCGGAGAACTCGCAGGCACCTGAACCGGAGTCCCAGCACCCGCAGAAGACTGCGGGGGAACCTGAACGGCCGCAGTCGACACAACAGGAACCTCCACACCCGAAGGCGACTGAAGCAGAACCGGAGTGCCAGGAGGCGACTGATCCGGAACCGCAACACCCACAGGCGACACAACCGAAACGGGAACACCCGACTCACTCGTCGGCCCAGCTTGCGTGGCCGACACAGGCGTCACTCCACCCTGCGTCGTCGGTTGACTAGGTGCAACAGGCACCAACGTCGACGTATTCGGAGTACTCGGCACCGTTGTCGGACCACCCGACAAGGCCGACACAGACGCAGACGGCACGACCGGAGCCGAAACACCCGACTCACTCGTCGGCCCAGCTTGCGAGGTCGGCACACTCGGTGCCGCACTCTGCGTCGTGGGCTCACTAGACGCAGCAGGCACCGACGTCGGCGCATTTGGAGGACTCGGCACGGTCGTCGAACCACCCGGCAACGTCGGCACAGACGCAGGCAAGAACAAGATCGTGTCCACAGCAGGCCCAACAGCAACCCACGACGTCTTCACCGTATACGTCCCAGCAACCTTCGACGTGAACGCAACCCTAAACGTCGAGTCACTCACCTTCGACACAGACCCCACCACAACATCCGACGACGGATTACCACTTCCATCGAACACCCGGACATCAAACTGATCAGCAGAATACGACTGTGACGCACACGAACTCGCCAACGCATACGTCGCCGTCCACGCCTGCACACCATCAGCAACCGGCTGAGAACTCACTGACGACGACACCGTACTCGTCAACGTCGGAGGATCCAAGCACGGTGGAGGGCCCCCTACTGTCACAGTTAGGGGAGACGGAGCCATGGGCATCACGATGCCATCCACGGTGACTGTGGCAGAGACGGTGAATGTGAGCGGAGTTCCCGTGTACGGTCGGAGGTCAAGCCCCACCGATGCCTGACCACCGCTATCAGAGATCACCGATGTACTGGTCAGACCTGCCCCAAACGTAGCATCACCACTGACAGAGAAACTCACGGGAAGATCTGTCCAAGGTGTGTTGTTTAAAACATTCCAGACAAGCACCGATGCTGTATAGGACTGGCTACCATCAGTAGGCTGAACAACAGACAAGACACCAAGTACAGGAGGAGGTGCGTGGCCAGCAATATACTGAACTGAGAAGGGCGCACCAGCGGCGGTGTGGCCGTCATATGCCACCATCACCGTGTACGTGCCTACATACTGGGAGGTCAGGGTGAAGGAGTACGTGCCATCGCCATTGTCTGTCACCGGCGAAACAGTGAGATACGGTGAAAAAGTGATATATGGTAAGGAGGGCGAAACCACCAACTTTGACAAGTCCGCGCCCACAACGGGGCTCCGATCAGCATCCAACATGGTCACCACCACCGACATCGAGTTTCCTATTTGTACGGGGGAACGCGGGGTAACTGTCAAAGTGATGTACGCAGGAGTGGGCACGCATGTTGGAGACAGTTGGAAGACGACGTGCGCGGGTGAACCCGGCAATTCAGTCGTCGCCCCTTGCAAAGCAGCATGGACATCCACTGTGTGCGAAGACGACAGACTGGCAGCACTGGTCACGTGTACAGTCGCCGTCCCATCTGATCCTGTCGTCACCGACTGCGGTTCTTGGTCGGTGATCGTGAACACCACAACCGCCCCCTCGACAGGATTCCCATCATCATCCTTGACCGAGGCGGTCACATCACCACCGTCGGATGTTCCGTCACACGACTGAATGACAGTCTGAGTGGCAGGAAACAGAGTCGACTGATCACCAACAACCGGCTCCATTGTTATCCCCTGCGTCCCCGTCGGCTCTGAAGTTGCGGATTCAGTCGCTGTCGGTTCGGATGCGTGTGCTTCAGTCGACTCGGAGACAGCCGTTTCCACCGGCTCAGAGGTTGTCGTCACAGTCGGTTGGGACACGGCAGTTTCAGTCGGCCCTGAGGCCGAATTGCCGGTAGGTGTCGGTTCGACCACCGTCGTGTTCGTCGGCTCGAATGCAGCTTTCGCAGTCGGCACAGTCGTAGTCGTGTCTATCGGCTCAACTACCGTCGTTTCGTGCTGCCCAGGCATCGCGGTGGCAGTCGGCCCAACAGTCGCAGCAGCCATCTTGCTGGTCGGTTCAGTCGGAATGCTCACCACTGCGGCAGCCGCCGTAGGAGTCCCCGATTCACTCGCCGGAACCATCGTCTGCGCACCCGGTGGTGTCGGCACAGTCGCACGAGAGAACGTGATCGTGTCCACGACCGGGCCAATAGCAACCCACGATGTCTTCACCGTGTACGAACCAGCAACCTTCGACGTGAATGCCACCCTGAACGTCGTATCACTCACCTTCGACACAGACCCCACCACAACATCCGACGTGGGATTGCCATCAGTATCAAACACCCGTACATCAAACTGATCAGCCGAATACGACTGCGACGCACACGAACTCGCCAGCGAATACGTCGCCGTCCACGCCTGCACACCATCAGCAACCGGCTGAGCATCTGAAGACACCATCGTGCTCGTCAACGTCGGATCATCCGTACACACCGGCCCACCAATAGTCACTGTCGCAGGAGACGACGACATTGGAATCACCTCACCTTCATATGTGACAGTCGCGGAGACGGTGAATGTGAGCGGAGCACCCGTGTACGGAAGAAGATCAAGCCCCACCGACGCCAGACCCGTACTATCCGGAACCACCGACGTACTAGTTAAACCCGCCCCAAACGTAGCATCACCACTCACAGAGAAATCCACATGAAAATCCTCCGGCGATGTACCACTCGGATAACCCTTGATCACCACTGAAGCTGTGTACGACTGGCTACCATCAGCAACAGGAACAACCACCAAGGATCCATCAGTATCCTGGACTGTTTCTGAGGGTACATTAAAGTAGTCCTCGTTAGAGGGATCAATTGCGGGATCAACATGCAAGGACCCATCAATGGCAGGACCGCTGTTGGTTTCGTCAGGGGGTTGGTCAATCTCACCGGCCACCTCAGCGTCCGACTCCCAGGGAGAGGACACAGGTATCACGACGCCATCCCAAGTAACTGAGGCTGAGACGGTGTATTCGAGTTCATCATTAGGGGTGTTCAGAAGATCCGGCAATACAAGCCCCACTGACGCCAGACCGTTGCTATCGGGGACCACCGACGTACTTGTCAGACCACCCTCAAACGTCACGTCACCACTCACAGAGAAATCCACTGGAAAATCTCCCGGGGACATGCCACTCGGATACCTGTCAATCACCACGGCGGCTGTGTCGCCATCAACTAACAAGATCCCGCCCACAGGATAAGTCGGTGTTTCCGACACCCCCGAGTCAGTGTTCGACACAGCCGGAACACTGGTCGACACACTCGGACTCGTCGGAGCAGTCGGCGTACCCTGCTCACTACTCGACACTGATGCTGCACCTGGGACACTCGAAGGGGTGGGCGGCGCAGCAACACCAACCGGAGCGGTAGTCGACTCAACCTGTATGGACGGTGCCGTCGTCGGAGCCAACGGTGACCCCAGAGCAGTGGCCGACGAAGTCGCAGACGCACTTGATGTCGTCGACGCGATCGGAGTCGTGGGCACAGCAGTTGGCGCAATCGGCGGACCAACCGGCACTGTCGGCACAGTCGCAGGCGAGAACGTGATCGTGTCCACCGCCGGACCAACAGCAACCCACGACGTCTTCACTGTGTACGAGCCAGCAACCTTCGACGTGAACGCCACTCTGAACGTCGTGTCACTCACCTTCGTCACAGGCCCCACCACAACATCCGATGTCGGATTACCACTGGCATCAAACACCCGTACATCAAACTGATCAGCAGAATACGACTGCGACGCACACGAACTCGCCAGCGCATACGTCACCGTCCAGGCCTGAACACCATCAGCAACCGGCTGGGAACCAACCGACGACACCATCGCGCTCGTCAATGTCGGAATAGCCGTACACTCCTGCGATCCCCCAACGGTCACAGTCGCGGGAGAGGAGTCCATGGGAATCGTGAGGCCATCCACAGTCACTGAAGCGGAGACGGTGAACGTGAGCGGAGCACCCGTGTACGGAAGAAGATCAAGGTCAACCGAAGCCCGACCCGTGCTATCCGGGTGCACCGATGCACTCGTCAGACCAGCCCCAAATGTCGCATCACCTGTGACGGAGAAATCCACCGGAAGATCCCCCAAAGATTCGAGGCTCCCCTTGCTTGGGATCACCACTGATGCCGTGTAAGACTGGCCACCACCAGCAGCTTGAACAACCGACAAGGTACCCTCCACGGCCGGAGCTGCATGACCAGGGCTAAACTCGAAAGGAATATCCTTGCTAACAATCTGGCCACCATAAGCAACAGTCAGTGTGTACGAACCCGCCCGCTCACTGTTCAGTGTGAAGGAGTACGTGCCATCGCCATTGTCAGTTACCGGCGAAACGGTGACATCATCTGATGAGGAGTTGAGATCTGACAGGGGTGTGATCGTCCATTTCGACGAGTCCAGCCCCACAAGAGGCTTCGAGTTCATACTTATCATAGTGATCTTCCCCAACATCGGTGTTCCCACCAATACGGAGGCCCCGGGACCAGAATCCCCGAAGAGTTCCACCTGAGAAACCGGTGGAGTACTCACCGTACCTGTCTGCTCAACTACTGGCATGTCAGTGGGCTCGACTGCCGTAGTGCCGGTCTGCTCCGACAACGCTGTATCATTCGGCCCGCCAGCCACGACCGCAATCGGCTCTGAAGTTGCCGAGTTATTAGGCTCGGTTGTCGTAGTTTCGGTCTGTTCTAATGTCGCTGTGTCCGTCGGCTCAACAGCAGTGGCGTCGGTCTTGTCAGATGTCGCCGCAGCGGTTGGCTCAACAACCGCGGTGTCAGTTTGCTCAGACGCCGCCGTGCCTGTCGGTTCGGACGTCGTTGGTTCAGCAACTGTGGTATCAGTCGGAGGCACTGCCACTGGATTCGCAGCAGTTGTAGGAGCACTGGCTGCCACGGTCACACCTGTGGGGATGAGACTGGTCACCGCACCAGGGTCCAGCGTCGACTTCAGTTCAACCGACCCACTCGCAGCATCAGCAACCTGCTTCGCCCACCCACCAGACAACAGGGACGGAACCAACCCATGAACATTATCCACCAACACCTGCTTGGCAGCATCCGACAACGGCTCAAACGCCAACATCCCATTCATCGAACTCGCCACACTGGCCAACTGACCATCCGTCTGCGCAAACATCGCCTCACCAACAGCCTGATCCAACTTCCCATCAGACCCCAACTGGGTCAATATATTCGTTGTCACGTCAGCCATCGTCGACGCACCCTGAAGAGGAACAAACCCCGACAGGGAAGGCAACACCTTCACCACATCAGGCGACAACAACGACGACACCGCAACCGACGACAACGCACCAGAACCAGACTGATCCACATTCAGGCCATTCAGCCACGACCCAGACACCACATCGCCCGGTTTCACCGTCACCGACCCACCAGCAGACAACACATCCCCCACATGATACGCAAAACTATACGGAACATCAGCCGTACTATCCTGGCTCACTGACCCCAACGCCGACAGCAGACTACTCAACTGCAACATTGATGTTTGGTTGCCATTGAAACTACTCGTCATACTTGACGCCATCTGATCCACCGTCGACCCAAACGACGCATTCGACACATTCGTCGAACTCGTCACACCAGACGGACCCCACGTAAACGTAATCGTCCCCACCGGCGTCCCCGACGCCGACACATCAGCCGTCCACGACATCCCATTCCACCACTGCAACCTCTGCGCCGTCGTCAACGGAAGCTGCAACCCTTCACTGCCCGACACTGGTGTCAAATTCGACAACGCCACCGTCATCGCCGCACTACCCTGAGCATCACCGACCACATACCCCACACTCACACCCGACGCATCAGCCGACAAACCCACACTCGCCGACCCATCACTACCCAAAGACGATGTCACCTGACCGGTGGCCGAGGGCGGGACAGTCGTGTCAGTGATCGGACCAGCCCCCGCCGGGTCAATCCCCTGACCCGACAACCAACCATCCACATCACCACCATCTTGAGAAGCGACATACCCCGACACTCCACCCAAACTCGACAGGGAACCCACA
>Ga0123354_10009514_pt1 | contig 14891 bp, 7 predicted proteins | sample TergutLab28metaG_2_FD_97872 | JGI IMG/M metagenome (GOLD analysis project Ga0123354, IMG submission 97872) | Labiotermes labralis P4 segment gut microbial communities from Petit-Saut dam, French Guiana - Lab288 P4 | ecosystem: Host-associated > Arthropoda: Insects > Digestive system > Gut ...
AAAAATAAACAAAAATAATATTTTTGTTTTTTTTGGTAAAAAAAATATAAAAAAAAAGTGCAGTAGGGAGAGGGGGGACGGGGGGGGGAGGGGGGGGGGGGGGGGGGGGGGGAGTGGTGCTGCGACCCTGGGTGACAAAATTAATACATGAATTAAAAAAAAAATATTTTACAGGCTAAACAACAACAATTTTAAATTACTCACCCAAATACAAGTAAAATTCAATAACTAGCGATGATTTTTTGTTTATAATTTCTGTTAGTGCTGGTCCCAGGTATTGCTTGCCCCCAGTACACAGCAAACCTAGCCATGGCACTGGATCATGCAGTTCATCAGTAAACAGTTGATAAAATATGTTGTATTTTTCAAAATATTGTCTCATTCACATGAGAATGAGAATGATGCAAAACCCAACTTGAAAATAATAAAAGAATTAAGGAGCAATTAAATATTTCCCCTCCATTTATCCTAGTACCTGTCATAAGAATTTCAAAGTCAACCTTTACAAATGTGATGAGTAAAGGGAGGATCACTGGCTGCAACTGCACTCGGACGCCCACCCAGGTGACGATATTCCCACTCAACAACTCCCCACCCTGCCAACCCGTTAACTGTGAAGCGTGCAAAATGTTCGATAACACGTCCCTCCCAGTCCCACCCAAAAAACAATTCTGTTGACTCAGTGGAATTAACTTGAATGTGATACTTTTCTCCACCTGCAGGAAACAAGAAGAAAACAATATCAGCATGATGAATAAAAAAATTTTATGTCCTCACATACTTGTATTTGCTTCAACAGGTTTAATAATTAAAGTTCAAAATTTGGAGAATAAAAGTGTGTTGCTGTAGTGATGTGGTGCTTGAGACCACTTTCTTATGCCACAATAAAATTATTCTGATTCCTAAAACACACCATTTGCTTACATACGCAGAACCAATCTAAAACAATAAAAGTTCACACTACAACAGGGCACGAAGGCCCAGAGGGGGAGCAGATGTATAGTTCTACTCTTTCTTTAACCTCAGCGCCAGATGGGGGTGGGTGGTCAACACCACGCCCCGGCCGCTTTACCCCCGGGAAAGACCTGGTACCCATTGTATAGGAGGTTGGGTGGGGCTTAGAGCTGGTCAGGGCTGGTGCGGATAATCTCGCCCCCACCGTGATTCGATCCCCAGACCGCCCAGCCCGTAGCGAGTCGCTATACCAACTACGCTATCCCGGCTCCTAATCTAAAATAATACTCCCATTAAATTTATAATTCTGATTTCTATGGCCACACTAAGCAACTTTGTGTAACTGCAACATAGAACGTATGTCCAAGAAGCCAATTGTTCGAATTTACTGCATTAAAGAAATAAACACACAAAATAATACTGCCTGTTGTTTTGTATGGGTCTGAAACTTGGTGTCTCAAATTGTGCGAAGGCAGACCGAGTGTGTTTGAGAATAGGGTGTAGGAACGAACATTTGGATCTAAGCAGGTGGAAGGAGCAGTTGGACAGAGAAAATTGCACAGTTAGAGCTTCGTAATTATTACCCCTCACATTATATTGTTAGAACGAAGACATAAAGGACACAGTGAGGTGGGTGAAGCATGTGGCAAGTATGAAAATTACCAGTTCGCAATATTCACAAAATATGGTATTTGTACCATTCCAATGGAAGACAACTGAACACCAGGATTTTGAATTTCCTGCATTCAGTACAAACAACATGATGAACGCGTCAGATTATGAGGGTGAAGTGACAAAGCAACACTGACTTTGGGCCCTGAAAGAATGTAGGCTATAATAGTATGTCTTGGGAAAATGCATAAGTTCTGTCAATGTATTCTTTTTTTACAGTGCAAAATAACAAATCTTGCTTAGCTAACCATTTAATGCTAACTGCACCAGTCCTGTGGAAGTCTGGTAGGGGTGCAAGTAACACACTACCGTAACAGTAACAACTTATTTAATAAAGGAATCTGGAGTACATACAACGTAACCTTTTTGTCCACAAATGCCTTGAGCTACACCAAAACTCTTGTTCACTCCTGAATAAATGTACGTACTTATTACACACTCCGTATTTCAAAATTTTGAACGCATACAGTAGCCGAATATGAGAGCTCTGGTTGTGGCTGCACGGCACTGACCAGCTCAACTGTTTTGCTAGTGGACAGTTCAGAAGATATGACCAGAGTGGGTGATAGGGGGCCTGGCTTGGGTACAGGTGGTAAGGCTTAAAGGAAAGGGGGGGGGGGGAGAGAATAAACCAGTTTAGCAATAAATACATAATCTTGAGCCCCGTCCATGTGTCCACGTTTGAGGCTTACCACGGCACATAACTAACGTACTGTTGTAGTTAGGAATACAATGTGAGTTAACTGCTGCTTCTAAGTCAAAAGATGCCAAACTAAGATTACATTCAAAAAGTATCCTCTACAGAATCTGTGCAGTAACTGCTAGATCTTTGACAAAAATGAAATCAAAAAGCAATAACAATACTAAAAGACAAGTAGGACTGAAAATGTAAGCAATAAGAAAGTGGGCTTATTTTGTTCTGCTCAGAACACCTGGTTTTATAACAAATTTTTGGTATTGTGTTTAATGTGCCAGTATGTCTACCTGGCGAACACCAGACTCAATTTTCATCACATTTTTATTACAATGCTTTTACAAATTACAAAATCTGGATTTCTGCCTCAGAATCAATCCCAACACACTGAAGCTTTATAACCAGAAGTAGGATTTCATAGTTGCCCTTTCAATACAAAAGTGCGTACATGGGATACGAACCCACAACATTTGCACTCCTGAAGCTTAATACTGTATGGTTTAAAACTGTGCAGCAACAGGCAGTCAGTTACTGTATTAATTATGACTTAAATTTTTGATGAGTTAGCTTGAATTCTGTGGTTTTGTGTGTGCAATAACTGTAGGGCAACTTGTCGCATAGTGGTGAGTATGCTATTGTCTAAACATACAGTGCCTGTAGCTACCACCAGGCAGTGCGATGGCCTTTGTGTGAATCCAGTTTTTTCCCCTATTTAACCATGAGCACTATAAACCCACCTACCAACTCCAGGAAGCAGTAACAAATACATTCTCATCAAGGGTCCACCTCCAAAAAGATTATTTCTGAAATATAATGACTTCTAAATAAAAAGACAGTAATGAACCATCAGTTTACACAGTAATGTGGTGAATCCAGAGTTGATGAGCAACTTCATTAATTGATTCACAGAATGAAATTGTTTGTAATGCCTTAGAGTGGGCCAGAAAACCAGAATTCTTACCTACTTACCTTTCTTGTTCATATTCCAATCTCATTTAACATCACACAACGTCTGCAGTTGAACAAATTAATAAATTATTAAGTTTGAATTTTTAATTTTTGGAGAGCCATTTAACAAGGAAGAGGCACAAATGGCCAAGATTAAAAAAAATCATCCTAATGTTATATCAGACAAAATTTAAAGTAAAAAAATTACAAAACAATTTTTAGTTTGTTCAGTTGTTTACAGATTTAACCAATGGACAAACTGCAATGGCACACACTAGAACAGCGTTCCGGTTGAAACAATATAAAACTTATATTATTATTAAATAAATATATTAAATTATACATCCTCAATCCCTTTCTCTGCTCATGTATTAATTAATCATCCATAATTATGAGGAAATGTACTTTTAAATACTGAAAGACGTGTCCATGTACGAACCAAAAGGATGCTGACACTGAGGAAACTTTGTAAAAGATGGAAGAGTATGTTAAACAGGAAAGAGTATTGTTTGCTTAAATCAAGAATTTAAGGAGGAGGAGAAAGAAGAGGCATTGAAGAGCAGGGAAGGAGAAGAGGAAGAGGAGGAGAAGTGTTTGAAACACACAGTCTAATTACACTTTATACATTAAAGAACTTGTACCAAATCTCACCTAAACACATTATTTATTTAAGATAAACTTACCAGCTTGAAAGAAGAAACTGTAGTCACGAGGTGGGCTTCCCTTCTCGCCATGACGCTCAAGATTCAAATCACACCACTGAAGTGGCAGCAGAGTGCCGTCTGCCTTGTATATGTACCCCAATTCAATTCTACAAAGAAAATTGTACTGTAACCTGCTTTACAAATTAGAATATAAAATAAGAGTGGGTTAACTCCATAGCACTGTCATAATCAAAATATCCTATAGTGTGTGAAGACAAGGAGAAATATCGAAGAAAAGACTTTAGAAAGGTCTTGTATTTTTGGAAAATTTAATGACGAAACAAGTAAGAGTGTGTCTGCCTACAAACATATCAACATGTGTACATACGTATACATAAGAACATGCATGCTTTTTAGTTTTGCTCTGAAATATAATATGCCATTAGAAAATTTCAAGAAAATCAGAAATACAGGAAAGTGAATAGCCAAATATGGCACAGATTTAGGCAGATTATTTTATTCTGTTGTGGGGGGAGGTGTGGAGGAAAAGCAAAGAAAAACAACAACAACAACAAAAGTGACAATAATGATGATGTCAAACACAACTTTGATACTTAAGATGGATATCACCAACATAAAACTCCTCAGTTTACTCATAAATAAAAAAGTACACACCTCTTAAAAAAAAAAACACCCCACACACACACACACACACACACAAATTCAAAAAGCAGCAATTTTAGCAACAAGTAACAATATAAGAAAACTGACCAAATTGTATGAGTGAAATAATCAGTGGCATGGTTGACCTGCCAATGTTATCATTGGCATTACACTTGGGGTTTTGCTGTCAGAACCTCAGTTTCATTAAATATTTACCATATCAAAATATGTTCAAATGACGTTATTTTGTGTGATACACTAACATGTAATATCAAGAGCAATTCTGTAAGAACTGAATACACTTTCATGCAGGATTCATGCATAACAGGGCTTACAACAGTCTGTAAATTTATGCATTTGTGTACAGAATACATAAGAACTGGAGGGATAATTGTTGAATCTCTTGAATAAAAAACACAAACCCAGAAACACATACAGAGTATTAGCGTGGAAACCTATTGAAAAGTGTAACTTAGAAGATACAGAATGGTAACAACAAAACAGACTTCAAGGAAATAGTAATGTTGATTGAACTGAGTGGGTTCATTATTGGGTGCACTACTAGGCCCTAGTGAACTATTCAGTTCTAACACATGATACTTCTTACCTTGCTTATTATCAGTCAGTCATTTAGAAACTAGTTTCACTGTAATAAAAACGAATGTATTTTTCTAGAAACTAGCACTCATTCCAGTGTTAGTTACATTCAAAATACATCCATATTATAACCTGTCTAACCACTGGCCAAGTGTAACAGCATGTTATGTACTGGTCATCAGCTTGATAATGCAGTAAAATAACAGCATTCTTAACAGATATCAGCACTCAATTGCATTCGGTGGTATTTCAACGTTACTTTCAATACCATAAAGCAGAGCATCATGTTTACCTTGAGAACACCAATGGCACACTCACAATGCCAATGTTCATTCTTACACCATTTTCCAAAGTAATAAAATGAAGAGCATAACGGTGAATATCAGCCCATTCACGCTTGTGTGCATAACTGTGGTCCCTGGACCCTTCAAGACGTACTGGGTATTTGGTACCATCTACCACAATCTCACCTTCAAAGAAGCCATCTTGCTTATAGTGGGACTGATGAAATCTAGGGAGAAAAAAAACTAACCTAAAACATACTAGTCAATCATAAATGTTCCTTACAATGGCATAATAAACATAGGATTGCTTGATTTTTGGACTTTGCCCACTCATATTGAGAAATAAACATAAAATTTTTAGGAATAATCTGTTTTTATCTTCATGTTAAAGGGTGTGAAGCACCTATTCTTTTGAGGATAACAGAAAGAGCCGCTCTCAGTGGACTAACAACTACTCTCAATTAGTGGACCAAGATAAACTGATGGACAAAGAGCTACTCTCAATCAGTGGACAAAAATTGCAGATGGACACAGATCTACTCCTAATCAGTGGACTAAGACAAGCTGATGGGGAAAGAGCTACTTTCAGTCAGTGGACCAAGACAAGTTGATGGCCAAAGTACAGGCAACAAGCAATCCTGATTCCTAGATAATGTAAGGAGAAATTAACTCTTACTCTTAAAGCATTTCAATGGACAGCTTCACCTCTTTGGTCTGGTTTATGTAGCACATTAAAGAAATCTGCTTTACCCTACACACTGACATTGCTGTTACCATTCTGGCATAGTGTTCCTGATATGTTATAGAGAGAAAACCTATCTCTCTAAATCAACATTTTTCAGCTCTCTGTTAGGTCTGCAAACTGCAATGTTCTGCAGAACCAAACCAGTTCCATCCTGATCCTGCTTGCAAGCTGTCAGCAAACCTGTATGACATATACCATTGCTATGTGTATGGCGAAAAACTCCTGATGATGGACAGAGGAACTGCCCGAAACATGTAGAGTTTTAATCCAAAAATAAATTTGAGAAATTAGTGCATCAAGTTGGTTTATTATAAGAACATCTTCAGAGCATTTTTTCACTAAGTGTACAACTTCTGTATTGAAAACTTCAAAACACTGTAAAAGGAAAAGGTCTCCCAGTAAAATGCTGTACAGGCAATTAGGAGGATAGATGCATAGCTATTCTTATTCTTAACCTCAGTGCAGTTAGTGTTCAGTGTCATGCCTTGGCTACTTTACTCCCAGAAAAGAGCCTTGGTACATATTTTACAGGAAGATGGGTAGGCCCCAGGGCTGACCTGTGAAGAAGTGAAAATCTCTTGCCCTCAACTGGGGTTTTCACAACACTGCAGATGTTTAAAATGTATCTATATGATGTAGCAAGGTACTAGTGCATTTATCTCTCTGACATTGATCACATAGGAGATGCAGAAAATGTTGCTGTCTGACTGCCATTTAGAGTACATTAGACATGCTAATACCTTGCAGAATATTAAACTCTGAATGGCACAATTTTAAAATTTATTTATGACTGAATAAATATATGAAGTTTTTTACTTACTGTTTGACAATATCAAAATATTCTCGGCTCCATGGTTCTAGAGCCATAGCTCTAGCTGCAGGAAGTTCATCCATGTCAGTATCAAAGTCAAAATATGGTATGGACGTAGTAAATTTTATACGTAGTGCCACATCATACACCTTCTTTGGATCATCTTGCAACCTGCATCAAAGTATTTATTTTTGTTTAGTCAGCAATGGAAGCCTGAAGTATTAACATTTGTACAGCTGGGCTACTTAGGTGTACACACTGCTTACAATCTTCCATAACTGAAGGAGATATTGTTTAAGGTAGTTTAACTTGATAGAATAAACACAATAAATGTTTGTACTTTAATATTAATACTTGCTGCCTAAACAAAGACATGAAACAGAGAAGTAAAAATTAAATACGAGCAACAGACATTCTTGTAAGAAGAATTATACAGAAAGTGGAAAAAATTCAGAACGGTATAAATATGATATGTTTCCAGTTGTGCATTTTTCTGTGGTAATAGAGTGCAACCTTTCTGGATGCACATTTTACATGGTGCTCAGAGCGGGAGAGGTTTGTCTTACAGACCTGAAATCATTTATACTATTTGAACTATTTGTAACATACAAGTCTATACCATTCCATATTTTCTTACTTAAAGTTATGGTACTGCTTGTATTCACTTACTTCATTTTCCCATCATAATTTATATCCCATGACTTCATAGGTTCCACAGGTTTCAGCTTAATACCTTCTGCACCATAGTAATCTCCATCCTCTTCCGTGCGAAATGTCATTGTATCTGGGACTTTGGGTGTCACAAGTATTCCAATATCTGGAATCTGTTATGAATGAAGTAAATCATATTATGTGATAAAATTTCATCACAGATTCTGTAACTGAAATTGTATATTTAGTTTTATCATTCAGTAATTCCTGAACACAGAAGTGAAAAGGTAGTCTCCTTACCAGTCCTCAAAGGTCTTTGTGTTTTGTATATTTATCTTATGAAGATATATTCACCCTAGCATTTTTACTCTAGTGTCCACTAACTGATTATATGAGATATGAATAAGGAAATAACTATGTGAAAAAACTATATGGTATATTGATACCACACCTCTCCAGTGTTCATCAAAATTAAGCAACAAATTTAAGCACAAAATTGTACTTTACAAGGCTCATTTTATTATTTAGAAACTTTCCTGTCCCTCCTGACATATTGGACTATGATTTTGTATAATATTAAAAAGGTAAAGTGATCCCGTTACAGGCCCAGTGTGGCCCAGAGGGTGGGTAGAGGTATAGCTCTACTGTTCCATGACCGCGACACTAGAAGGGGGTGAGTGGTCAGCAGCACGCCCTGGCCACACTTTACCCACGGGAAAGACCCGGTACCCATTTTACAGGAGGCTGGGTGGGCCCTAGGGTCGGTATGGATGGGCGGAAATTCTCGTCCCCACCGGGATTCGACCCTGGATCGTCCAGCTTGTAGCTCAGTCACTATACTGACTGAGCTACCCAGACCAAAATATACATATATTACACTTGAATAATTTAATATACATTCTCAATTTTATCCTAGGTTTGGCTTACAAAAGTGCTATTTTTGCAAAGTTGAACGCTCAGATATTGTAAGGAATATCAGTGACACTATTTTCAATCATCACCACATCACAAACAATCTGTGGACACTGTGATGAGCTCATCCACTGTAAAAGTACAGGAAGCTGTCAATGTGCATGCCATGAAAGTGTATGGAGGACTGTAGGTACAGCTCCATCCACTATCCTGGACACTAGATGGCATAAGTGGTAAAGCTTGATGCCCCAGCAACTTTACACTGGTGGACAGTGCCTCAAGTACCTACTGTTTAGGAGGCTGGGCAGGCCCCACAGCTGGTCTGGATGCTTTGGAGAAAAGAAAAAATCTTTGTCCCTATTGGGAAACGAATGATGATCTAGTCCCGTAGGCAGAAATAAAATTTAGCTTAAGAATTCTTGAACAGATTACCATTATGGAACAAATATTTACTGTCATTATTTGTACTTCTGTTCTACCCTCAGGAGTCTATACGTTACACTTGTGCCCTGCTAAAAATAAATGTTGCCATCAACAGACGATTGTTGAAAAGTGCTACATTGAGGACTAGGTATAGTTGATGGCGTAACTCATGCATTTTGAGGAGCAGGGGACAGTTATGCCCTCTATTCTCTGGGACTCAGCTCTGTGACCCTAGAAGATGGGGAAATGAAGACTTCTGCAACTGCCTGGGCAGTGAAAAGTATAAAAAAACCTCACTGAACTTGCACTGAAAACAATCAGCATTTTTGGAAGCACGGATGTGATAAAACATTCTCCACCATGAACATGAATAGACGCAATGTTCTTCTCTGACTAACGGCCATTTGGAAGACATTTTGAAAACACCCACTTCATGTATGACCCCCTAATATGACAAGAAGATGTAATATGTCAGGTGAAGAGAGAGAAACCAATAAGATGCAACTAATCCGATGTTCATTATCAAACTTCTATCTCAACATGTTTCGGGCATCATTATGCCCATCATCAGAAGAACAAGACAGTGTACTACTGCATATGGTGTTCTGCACTTTAACAAGAGGGGGATAAAACCGTAAGTTGTGAGCCATAGTGTCTTTGTGTGCAGTAACGAGTTGCAAATATAGTTGGGATTTCGTGTGTATATGTGTACACCGTGGTGTTTGATTGGTATTCCCCCCCCCCCCTCTTGTTACAGTGCAGAACACCGTATGCAGTAGTATACAGTCTTGTTCTCCTGATGATGGACATAATGATGCCCGAAACATATTGAGATAGAAGTTCGATAATAAACATTGGATTAGTTGCATCTTGTTGGTTTCTCTCTCTTCACCCTACGTTCATGATGAACGGTCACAAGAACCTAAAATATAAAAAAACGTAATATGTCATTCAGTTTGCAAGGTGATCAGAAAAAATGCAAGTGTTTCATTTCAATGGAATTCTTTTTTATTGTTCCCATGATTCATAATTAAAACTAAAAACAATTAAAATTATTTACTTCATTTAATTAGGAAACTATTAATAATGTAACCCCCCTCCAGAAAGTACCCCTGCGACTCACTGCTATTGCTTTTGGAGCAGTACTGCCCTCACTACTTTCTGGATGTGCAAGCCTGGAAGTCTGATCTATCTGTAGCTAATACAGAGATGTAACCTTGAAACAGGCTTGGAGTACTTCTTTCAAATCCATTATTATTCATCATTCACAATCATCCATCAGTTTCAGGTTAGATGCAATACATTGTACTGCTTATAAGGATATCACAGTAAAAATGCCTTGAGAAAAAATTGTTATAAATTTACTTAAACTTTACTCACCCTTACGATCATGAAGCCGTTGACAACCCCATGTGGTCGACGGGCAGTGCCTACGATCACATTGTATCCGTCACGGCTTGCTGCATTGAAGTACACAGCGTCAATTGCCTATTGATGGATGTTAACATGAAATAAAATTACTTATGTTCTAAGTCATATACAGCAAAGTGAGAACTTTAAATAGCACATTCTTCAATACACTATTATTAAAAGGTAAAGCAGTCCCATTACAGGCCTGGACAGGCCCAGAGGGTTTCAGGAAGTTAAGGTTCCCAGATGTCATGACAACGGCACAGGATGGTGGTAGGTTGTCAGCCTTACGCACCGGCCGCCTTTACCCCCAGGAAATACTCCTGGTACTCATATCTGTTAGAGGCTGAGTCGACCCGAGGGGCATAGTGCGATCGGAAGGATTTTATGTCAATAAAAAATCCAATGACACCAGCTGGGATCGAACCAGCGGCCTTCTGATTTGTAGCACGGCACCTTAACCACTGTGCCACCACGTACACTATTATTACTTTGACTTAAATTTTAGCATTGTAAGTAAGTAGACTTCTGGGCAGAACTCATAAAACCCATTTTCTGTCTAGCCTAAATATTGGTTGGCATTATTATTGGTGCTTAATTTTAATTATGTGAAGAATTTATTATGCACAACAGATTTGTTGTATGTTACATCTGTTGGATATAGTGCCACATTACTTCATATGTTGCCATGATTGTAGTTTCCAGCCTGCAACCTTTTCATTCAAAGAGAGAATTTCATTTGACATTCAGAGTACCATGCATCGTGATAATTCTTATAGTAAAACCAACTAGATGCACTAATTTCTCAAATTTGTTTTTGGAATAGAACTCTACATGTTTTGGTCATTCCTCTGTCCATCATCAGGAGTCTCGTACTGTATACACAGCAACAGGTATATGTCATACAGGTTATACTGACTGCTTGCTATAATGGACAGAAAACCTGTCTGAAACATGTAGATTTCTATTCCAAATATAAATTTGAGAAATCAGTGCATCTAGTTGGTTTTATTATAGGAGCGAATTTCATGGCAGTCTGCTGTCACCAGCCACAACAAAGTTACTTAGGTCTTCATGTAAATTGCATGATTTAACCAAATTTGGATGTTCTTGACAGATTATCATAAAAGTGTGCAGAATCATATTTCACAGAATCCGTCCAGTGAGAGCCGCACAGGTACACATGAATGACTAAGCTAATTAGTGCTTTTTTATATCTATGCGAATGGGCCTAAAAATAGATGAGTCATCTAGGAACCAGATCACAAATCGAGAAAACTGAATGATATTTAAACTGAACTTTTTTTACTTTATGTAGTGGGCTTCACTGAAGCAGTTGAAGCAACTTCCAGATTTCTATTCCATATGACTTCTAATGTACCTGTAAGTATTCCCCATTTACCTTTGCATGGTCAGACAAAGGCTGCTGCCTATCCATATCCGCTGGTGAAGCACGAGCCTTGAATCCATAGCCTACTTCAGCTGAACTCCGGAACTGTTTCTGTCGCAATCTCCATCGATTTATGACCTGGAATCAAATCAAAAAGATGTCTTACATCTTAACTGTTTTCCATATTGTACAAAGAGCATGTTGTTGCAAGACTCAGTTTACAATGCAAATCTCCCTATGACTGAAGTTAATTTCCAAATCTAGAAGTCTGTATATTCTATAAAGACAAAGCATACCTGTACTTGCATTTGTGCCAAAGTATCACACAACAGTGACAGACAGAGCACACAGGTATCCCTGTTACACTCTAGGCAATTTATTCCCAGGCGAGTTGCTCCCACCATTCTGGGAACGTCAACGAGAAAAATCCTTCTTCTACCAGGCAATGATGTTGGTCATAAAACTGAGCCGCTTACTTGACTAATTAAGGCCTGTATTTTCTGTGGTACATTATTGCCATACGTATCTTAGATAACATGTGGTAACACGGAGTTCACCAGGAGAAGTTAACATTACAAATGGATATTTATATGCAAAAGAAAAAAAATGGCATGACCTGACATTCACAGGTCTACATTATCCCTGACCCAAACCACAGACACAATTCAAATCACCAGACTGAAACTAACATTATACAAAAAACTCTAGTTCCAAAATCTAGGAAGTGAGTCATCCCCATTGTGCGTGTGAAACTTGGAAAATTGTATGTAGTCCCCCCCCACAATGCAGCATAATTGAGGATGATGATGATGAACAGGCCTCTGATCGACCACAGAACTTCATACCTGCTGAGCACACCTCCACAATAGCTTTATTTTTCTGTATCTGTTTTGCTTTGTGTTGTTTTACTAGATTCCTGTTTTGTTTTATTAGATTTTTGTTTTCGTTTTGTTTTGCTAATAAGGCCTGTATGTAGATATCTCTACACCACGTGCGCGTGCATGCTTAAAGTAAGTTCTTAAGTTCCCCTAAGACAACCTGAAGATGGCCAGTACAGGCCAAAACATGTAGTTGTTCAACATATAGTCATTAAATACACCTCAAGTGACACAGTTGTGTTGGACTACATACCATTTTCCATGTAATTCCAAAGGTTGCTCCTGTAAGACACAGATCCCCTAGCCACCTAAAGTAGAATGTACATGCTTTCTACTCTCTAGAGTTATGTGTATCCCAGGTTCCTCTACTGACACAAAATCATGCACAGGTAATACAAAAAACATATTCTTTATATGAAACATTACCTTTCTTGCCTTTATCAGTAGGAAGATTAATGATAGTTTCAAGAAATACCATTTCCCAGGTTTTTGGTATATTCCAAAAGTGGCTGGCTCTCTTTGTTTCTGAAAGAATTTGATCACCACTATTGTAAGAATAGCAAGACCTATGAACACAAGCATGCTTGAAATGTGCTCTGCATCAATAACAGCCTTGTGTCTCCAATCACATAACCAGACTGACTTATCTACGAGTTTCAGTCACAATGATAAGATAAAGTAAGCTGCTTTAAACCCTTGATGATTTTTTTATCTGCTTATTACATGAGCAAGAAAACCTAGGCTTTGAGGGTCCAACAATCTTTACATTTCAATAACTGATAAGAGCTACTTGAAGCCCGGATAGCACAGCTGCTCTAATGACTAGGCAATAAGCTGAAAAATCTGGGGTTCTTATCCCAGCAGTGGCAAGAGGTTTATCTCAAATCAAAACAAGCTCAACTAAAACGAATTGTTTAACTTTCTCATAAATGTCCACAATGACACTGGGGACCACCCAGGCTCCTGTCCACTGGGTACAAGAAAATCTTTAAAATGACCACTCACCTCCATCCAGTACCAAGGTATATACCTTCATGGTGCATATAGCAATAAATTTACCTTTACATTTTTTGACTCATAGGTAAAGTGGCCAATGTGTGAAGATGATCACTTACCTCAGCACCTCCTCTACGCCTTCATAAGGTTCTCCTCAGTATAAAGTAAATTTAACACTGCCTATACTTGCAGTGACCTAAGAAATTAAGATATGATACAACAGGATACAGAGAAGAATATGGGATAAGAACAACACTGATTATTTGACAAATAAAGCCTTTTATTATATTAGCATGTCTTGAAGTTGGAATAAGACCACTGTCACAGTTCATCGACACACCAGTAAATGGCTGTACAAATGCACTGGGGAACGAATTCACTGTCTTAACATGAGATGAAACTACAACAGGTCATTCTAGGAACACATGGACAATGGGGAACTGCAGAATTCAGGTCCACCAGTATGTACACAGTTATATACAGTATAAAACACTCAGAAGGAAAATGACAAAAAGTTCATCTTCCTAAATTAGAGTCACTGACCCACACACACTTCACCACTTCACTGTGAACACCAATATAAAAAGCAGAACTGTATTTTTTTTTTTATACAATGAACTGTATATCAAATATGTTGCATTAAGATATTTTGTCACTTTTTTTTAATAAACTCTAATAATAGAGCTAAGATGTAGGCAGGATTCAAGAGATGATTCACAATGATGAATTTTTAGAATGTTTCCCCACTACACTTCAACTGTCACTAGAGCAGAATGCCAGTCTCATGGTTGAATACATGGACTGCATTTGCACTTGTACTCTTTTGAGTCAAATGGAATTGAAGTTAACATTGGTTCCTGTTCAATTAAAAATAACAACAAATGAATGTTAATGTAGCAAAACTAACATGAATACTATGCAGACATAAATCACATGAGCTTTGTACTGAGTAAATGAAACTGCTGTCTTATTTCATGGAGAGTAAGAAGTCTACCAATGAGATTGATCTTTTCGACAATGTCCTATGCTTGAGGCAAAAGCCCACAATGTATCTGAGACTGGATCTGTTTCTTTGTTTCCAGTGAAAGGTTGTGGTAGAGGTGGTGGGGGGGGGGGGGGGACCCCCCTTGGTTTGTGTCTTTCAAAAAGTAATGAGCCTTTTATAAAATTCCACGCAAAAAAGAAACCCCTCTTTGTTGTTTATACAGAGAAAAGCAGA
>Ga0123354_10009518_pt1 | contig 14889 bp, 9 predicted proteins | sample TergutLab28metaG_2_FD_97872 | JGI IMG/M metagenome (GOLD analysis project Ga0123354, IMG submission 97872) | Labiotermes labralis P4 segment gut microbial communities from Petit-Saut dam, French Guiana - Lab288 P4 | ecosystem: Host-associated > Arthropoda: Insects > Digestive system > Gut ...
CCCGTTGCGCTGACCACGTGACACCCCTCTATCCGCAAAAGTTGGCACTAACTTCGCCGACCGGCGGCGGCCGCTCTGTCGGTATAGTTCGCGTGCGGACTAAGGCCACAGAGTTTAGTTTAGAGTGTGTGTGGCTTCCCATTGCGTTTTTTATGTGAAACCTGACTTTTTTTTTTTTTCAGTTGACACAACTCTTATTTATCAATAAACATATTCCTTTGTTTACTGATAAACAATTTGTATTAACTGAATCAAAAATGTTATCTTGGTTTCATAAGGAGGAACATATGCTCATTTTGGTGTTTGTGTGTGTGTTTTTTTTAAGTCCACAGCCTGCGAGTGTGGTGAGCATGTCTGCGGTTTATATAAATAAGGACAACTGAAATTTCAACAGGAAAATTTGATAGCTCTGGCCTGTAGCTACAGTTTACGCAGATGAACGCTCCATGCCACCACTGTTATACATTACAGCCCTTGATTAACCTTTGAACTTACAATGTTACTGTGCACATAGACCATGTAACATTTTTCAGCAAAGGTCAAGGTTAATGCCTGCATCATAGCTGTATCTTAAATTTAGCTCATTGTGTCACCTTGTGTGATTCATAACTATTGACTGCCTCATAACAATGGATTGGCTGGACTAATATTGATTATTCATTTTTGTCTTTATTATTAAGAGACATATTGGCACTTAATTACAATAACACCTAATCTTAAGACTAACAAGCTATTTTGCTCTGACTTAAATTGCTAAATGAATATTAACTTCAGGTGTTGCCCAGCGGTTCTACCTGCACAGTTTTGTTTGCTTATGCATTGTCTTTTCCTTTGTTGGCAGTGATGGATTAATCATGCAGTGTTTTTTAATAATTGTTGTGACTCTTGCCAGATAAGATTAAAGTATTATGATATGAGAGGTATGCTAACTGAATAAGTACTTAAAGGCTTGTTTTACACCATACTTGTGTTCCTGAAAAAATGGGCATAAATGAGGAAGGTGTAAATCATGAATGATATTCCCATAAAAAGAAGACTTAAGTAAATGCAAATATACCAGCCAGAGGGAGCTAAGTTGAAAATAGGAGGGCATAAATTAATAGGTGGTTTAAATCGCTAAAGGATAGTTAAGTAAAAAGGTATAAACAAGACTTTGGTGTGTTTTGTTTTGATTTTGGCAGTGAAATAGATAAACCTATATTGTAAAATATTGATCATTGAAGAATGTATTGGAAGTCAGTTGTAACAAAGACAGATTAAAAGAAGAATAGTCTGCATGAATTCTTTAACCTGGAGCTGATCATTCTGAAATCAAGATTTTCAAATATGTGACTGGTCAGCCAGCTAGAGGACTCATACTAGCCTTTGGAACCAGCACGGCCCATATATCATGGGATATTTCAAAGTGTGAAGAACAAGTATCAGCAGAACACATGAATTCTGGTGCTAAAATCTGTGACTGTTAGTGATGTAGGCATGTTTGTCCTGGTGGTATCACACTTTGAAAATGTGAGTGAAAGTGTTGATATGTGTTCTGTATTTATAGTCAAGTGTTTCTGCTAGTTCCAGATTCAGTCACAATGTCTGCAATGTTGAAGCGTGAGCAGAAACTGCGCCAGTCACCAAGCTGTCAGAGGGCTATTGCGTTGCCTCTGTCATCGCGACATGAGATCAACCGTCAGATCAGACTGCGGGTTGTTAGAGAATTTAACCTGCCTGATGCTGTGGCAGATCTTTTGGAGGTAGCATTTTGTTCTCTCATTTTATGTCCTCAGTGGACCCTGCATAGCATGTAAAAAACATTGTAATGTTTCTTTGTAGTTTATTTATGATTCTTTCAGTCTGTTAAGACTGTGTACCATTGAATGTTAGGGTGACTGTTGAATCATGAAGTGCAGAGGAAGGTGTTGTGGCTAGTTTGAGTTATGACTCTTATGTTTGGCTGGAGAAACGAAGAAAGACCATGAGAAACATTGGTCAGGACAGTTGGACTTTAGGCTGAGATTTGCACCTGGGACCTCGTGAATACTTGACTGCAATGTGTTATTTAATAGTATTGTAATTATTGTCACCCTTCCAGGTATGAGAATAGTGTGTAAGTTGTCAAAAATAATAACTTTACTGTCTCATTTGAACTTGGCCGTCTACTCATCTGCATTTTTGTGATTTCTACTACTTAAAGTCTGATATATTTTTTTTATGTTTTCCCTAGGCAATTAAAAATGTAGTTTAAAATTTTGTGTGCTGCAGCATGTGGCACATATTTACCAATCAGAAGCACTCTCAGTTGTCTGTAACTTTGTCTTCCCATTTTAAATCAATGTCTCTGTTGCTGCACTTCATCTTCTTTATTGCCCATATGTTGGATCTCTGATGTTTATACTAGTGAATAATTTGATAAACCCAGGCATACAAGGTGCACTAAAATGCATAGAAAACAGTTGCTGCCACTAACATAGTACAACACGTACAATTTATATGGAATGACCAAAGGTTAAAATAAAAAAGTCTGTATGAGAATTGAGGTTTTTACAGCAGTAACCATGAAAATTACTATCCTAAAGCAATGTGGTGTCATGCAGAGTGGCAGAAATTCCCAGAATTCTTCTGAAATAGTAAATTTTTACAAGGCTATGTGGAGTGTCATGCCACTGGACAGTCATCTTCAAAATAACCCCATTTGAATCTAACCTACTTTATTTTGAAATGCAAGGTTTGGGGTTCTCAGCATTATTTCTGAGAATTCACAACTGCTGGGCTGTGACACAATTTTTCGAGCATTTTGAGTGATTGTAGTGCTGTAATCTTCAGGGGGTCACTCTTCTTGGACATTTTGATCCTTGAAGATGAAGGCACAGTGTTTGTATTGTCAGAAACCAGTCACCCAGTGGCAAAGTGTCACATTTCAGAAGATATGAACTGTTTGTTTTCAGTTGCTTAAACCTAAAGTTTTTGACAGCACAACTGATCTGCCTCTTGCCAGCAATTACGTGCATACTCTGTTAGGTTCCTAGACAGCCTTTCATTTAGTATATGGAAGATAGCTTTAAGAAGCCACTGTTATTGTTTCTTGAAATAAAAAACAGAATGAGGCTGGGCCTGTGACTACAGACACGTGCAAAGCCTCCCAAAGCTAGTGTCATTACCATCTCCAATGTGCAGGAGGCAAAATGTTTGACCATCTGGACATATCATACTGAACAAATGAGAGGGCAATGAGGGATGACTGCACCATTCTTGAATCTTAATGATACATTGAATCTGGTCTCCATTGCTAGAATGCTGCATGTTACTGTACCCAAGAAGATGAAGACACACAAATGGGTATGGAAGAGGACCCAGTCCCTGCACCATCATCGGGCAAAGCTGGACCACCCAGTTGTGCCGGAGGTCTTCCACCATGTTTTGGACGAAACATGACGTTCCCACGTGGGCCAAGCTCAGCATACACAGTGCGGCATGAACTGCCTGCTGTTGTCACAGAGGGTGATGCTTACCGTGGCCATGGAGAGGTGAGAGCACACTGAAATCAATATAAAATAGTTTTTGAAATATGTATCTAGATTGTGGTTTTAAGGGTACATTGAAAATGGATGCTGCACTTTCGTTGGATACTTTGGTACCTTTGTGCCAGATTACACTGTGTTGCAGTACATAGAAATTATCATGGTATTCAGCATTATCCCATTCTCAGACCTTATATATTTGTGACTGGTTTTTAAATAAGTTTGTACTGACATGTAGAAGTGGATGGTGAGATAGTAGCCTGATGAGTGGTGAAGGAGTGATGTTACAGGATGTGTGCATTTATATTGACGTCATTTTATGCAGCCTGAGAGCAGTTCGTGTAGCGACGGCCACTTGTCTGACATCATGCCAGACGTTGCTATGGCAACAGCTTCGTTTGGCCAACTGCAACTTCAGGAACAGCAAGAACTGGAGCTGGACCTTGGAGATGGAACAAGTCACCTCCACAATCCATTGTCACCACCTCCCCCACATCCCATCCACCCACTGCTGCCCCATCCACTTCCTCATGGTGGCTACCATCGATACCTCGGTGGTCCTGGTCCTCCACCTTCATATTTACACCATCGCCCTTCCCCTGGACACATGACTTCGGGCCCATACCACACTGGACCACCTAGGTTCATATAGTGCAACGATGCGCTTCCAGCGCTGCCCGGGATTTTCAGTCAAGTAACAGACTTTGCAACATGCTGTCACAGGCGACTGCTTGCAACTTTAGAAAGCTGGGAAGTTTTCAGATAAGTGACAACAAGTGATCAGCAGTTGCATCTTTGTGTACAAAGCCGAGGATTTGGTTGGTGAAATGTACTCTGCAGAAACTAATCTGGTGAGCCAGGTTCAATCCGGTTCACCAAGGTGTAATGTTCATACTGGTGTTTTATATTGGTTTCTGAAGTTCATGATTTAGAGAAGTTTCTGTGGGCATACAAGGCAGATCTTGTAATGACTCTTAGTTATGGGGTCATAAGTGTATGTCAGTGTTGAAAGTGTGTTATTACAGGAAAATATAATTGTCTTGCTCTTCCTTGGAGTGGGTTATGTTCAGTTGAATTGGTTATTGTACAACCCGATTGATCCACTCATGCTGTAGGGGGTATGTATTCAAATGCAGGAAGCCATTGTGTAGAAGTGTATTGCTAAATACTCTGTAGATAGTTGAGGACAAAAATGTCCAATTCTGCAGATTTTTCATTGAACTGCAGTTAATACTGACCTCTCTTTTTTATTAATGTTATTGTGGAATGTGTAAAACTGGAGAATATAGGTTAAGGTTTGGATTCTTGGAAGGTAATGTGGTAATGGTATGGGTGTGAGACTCTGATCTGTTTGTGGTGAAAACTAAGACACCTTGTTTTATGCTGCTGTGTTAAAAGCCAAGAGTTAGCATATTTATGAATGTATAAAAAATAGACAAATGAAAAGCTATAAAGTCAGAATTTTTGCATTTTTCATCATCAGTATACATGAAGGTGAATAGCTTCAGGCTGTGGTATATTTTCACCTCCTTACTCTGTTATTAGCATACTTTTCAGGAGTGTGGGAGTTGTCCATTCTGCACCTGCAACTTTGTTTTTTAGATTTCTTTCTGAAAAGTGCGTAAGTAGAACTGTTTCTTGCCTTTACTTTTTCAGTCATCACTCTTGTATTTGCTATCTATGTCACATTGTAGTGGGTGGGTAGTACAGTGATTATTCATTTTATGAACAAGGTACAAACAAAATTCATTTTGTCACATGAAATAATTTCTAAATTAATTTATGTGCAGTAAGTAATTAGAGAAAATATACATTGATAATGGGGACCGCGGTAGCACAGTGGTTAAGGTGCTGTGCTACAATTCGGAAGGTCGCTGGTTCGATCCCAGCTGGTGTCAGTGGGTTTTTCATTGACATAAAAAATCCTTCTGATCGCACTATGGCCCTGGGGTCGACTTAGCCTCAAACAGAAATGAGTACCAGGAGTATTTCCTGGGGGTAAAGGCGGCCGGTGCGTAAGGCTGACAACCTACCACCATCCTGTGCCATTGTCACAAAATCTGGGAACCTTAACTTCCTGGAACCCTCTGGGCCTGACCAGGCCTGTAATGGGACTGCTTTACCTTTATACATTAATAATGCTAAGTTTCATCAGTGCAAATTTTATTGTGTTTCTGAGCGTGGCTGTTTCATTACATACGAAACTTGTCTTTGCTAGGGTATGAGAACACTTCGAGGCCATTCTGTGAAATACAGTTGGTAAACTGCAAGGTCAAAAAATGACTTCTAAATTTGCAGCAGTTTCAGGCTGCCTGTATGATGAATGTTCTGTGACACCTGCTGTACAGGGACACAATAAGGTGGACATCTTGTAGTACACATGTATTTATTTGTTTATTTATTTATTTATTTATTTTATTATAGTAAAGGATATTGATATACAAATATACAGCACAGTGGAAGAAAGGATCACGAAATAGATAATAAAATGAAGTGGCTGAGCTGGAACATGTACATTGATTACATTTGCCTTGTCACTGTGATTTCCAAAAGTGTTAATGGTTTCACGTGATGTCAAACTCGGTGCATATCTTGACACACTCTGAATGTTTCAGTGCCAGCAGGATAATGTCACACACTAAGGTTTGGCTGAATGGAATGATATATCTTTCCTGAGAGCAATTTGTCTTTCTTAATGGGGAGAAATTTGTTAATCTGTTGTTGGTATATGTGTGGGCAACTCCTTACTCCTGTATCATGGCTGTATGGTTCATTTACTTAAATAGAGATGTCTCCTATGTCTGAGATACTCAAGGTTGTTTTCCAAAACTAGGAACATGTGCATGTTCTTGTTTGGATATTATGGTATTATTTTATTACTTGTACTCATTTTTATTGTTATAATTTAATTCATAGTCAGCTGATAGAAGGTTTGGGTTCCTTAATGAATAGTGTTTTTATATACGTGTTGGATAATGTTTGGAAACTTGAGCTTCAGCTTCGCTTGTGTATTCCCCTCACTGTGTTTTTTAAGTAACCGTGACAACTTTTTGTTTGACAGTTCTGTGTGCAGACACTTAACACTTTAATGTTTGTGTAAGAAAACAGTTTGCTTGTCAGTTTCTGCCAAATCACCTCTGTGAAAAAAAAAATTATATTTTTGTGTGAAAATTGAAGTAGATTTGGATAGAAGTGGTTTGAAAAACATATTTTGGATAGCCTTGTGAACAGTCCATTGTGACAGTTTAAGATCTGTGCCATACAGATCAACAAGCCTACATCTCATAGCACATATTATACTTCAGAATGTTTTACCTGGAATAATGTGGCTTAATATTGACTCTGTTGCGAGTGCAATAAGTCATGTATATTTAAGTTAAGTTTTTTGCTATTCTTTCTTGCTTATCTTTAGTTCTGTCCAACCACTGGTTACTTCATCTTTCTCAGCACCATTTTAACCCATATTATGAGTATACAGTGTGTTATGTGATACCTTAAAAAAGTGACAAGTCTTAAGGGGGAAATGTGGAAGTAAGGCACAGCAAAACCAGTGCTAAAACAAGGGCTAGATACATTATTGTATTTGGGTTAAAATAACATGTGTATTTATAAACTCCACTTCATTGTCATACAGGGAATATAAACGCTGTATATGCGGTCGGTGTATGTTAATCATGCTTAAATAGATGCTCAGATAATTTTATCCTTGTTGGAAACATTTCATGAAGGTGTCAAATAAAATGTAACTTCCAAAGGATTCTGGCAGTGGTATATAATTATAGTTCTGACTGAAAATTTGGACATTATCCATTATCTCATACTATAAAAACCCACAAGATTGCAGAGGCTGGGTCCTCAAGAGGTGAAGACTAACTCTTGCCAATGAGCCCACCAGCATAGGCTCTGCCTTGAGCCCTTTCCACAGCGACACAGAGAAAGATTCATCCTTTGAAACGTGGGTTTTTAGGTGTGTTCGCAAAATTGTGGAAAGTTGCTATTAGCTTTGTCATGTCTGTCAGTCTGTCTGTCCGCATGGAGCAGCTCTGCTCCCACTGGATGTATGTTCATGAAATTTGATATTTGAGTATTTTTCGAAAATCTGTCATGAAAAATCAAGTTTCGTTAAAATCTAGCAAGAATGACGGGTATTTTACGTGAGGACCAATACATTTTTTGATCATAAGTCGCTCATTTTTTCTTAGAATGAAAAATGTGAAAAACAAAAGTTGTAGAGAAAATCAAAACACAATTTTATATTCAATAACTTTTTTTTTAATATCATGCCATTTATGAGATAATGTGGAAAAATATTGCAGAGCTGGGCAGGCCACAGGTTACAATATGGTGCATGTGCATTGCATGCTGGATACCTAAGGCTAGACACACACTCAGAATATGCTGTACTTACTGATTTCCACTGCAACAATGGTTGCTCAAATGCATCTCATTGTTACCTTATATGTATGTTACCTGTCTTGTTATGCCTGTGATGATGGACAGTGTCCATAATTTTAGCCATGACTGATTAATTGTGATATTGGTCTGTTTGGAAATGAATGCTGCTGATATTAACAGCTTTTTAACTGAGAAAGATACTGGCACACCCAGCAAAATGTCATCCCATTTAATGTTTTCAGGGTAGAACGCCTCTTGGTTTTTAGTATCCAAACTTTATACTGAAACATATGTATCTTTCAGTACAGCTGTTATGGCTGCTGTTTATCTAGGAAAAATTTATACTAAGATTTCCAGTACTCAACAATTGTGACAAAACAATGTGCATGCAAACTGTACATGTAACTGCACAAAAAACAGTTGTTTGTTAACAAAATGTTAATTGTTTGGTGTTCAGGAAACGATGCTTTAAACATTTTATATCCTAACATGATAATTTGTTACTTCTAAATAGGCACTTTGCTGTTTTCTAGTTAGATTTTAGGAAACTGGTTGGAGGTTTGTGTTGACGTAACACACTCTAATTTTCCCCATTTAGAATTATGGGAAGTAGGCTCCTGGTTAGGGTTTTCGCACAGAACATCTGATTTTCAGGAACAGGTTACTGACATCAAGCAGGAAATGGCTGTATTTTCATTTCTTTGTCCAAGTGTGTAGTTAATCTGTGTGGTAATTTTTATGTATCTTGTAGTATATTAAAAATAATCATGACTACTTCCTGTTCATTTTAAAGTATCAGTCAGTCCTCTACTGCTAAGTTACAAAATTTACTCTGTCATGGTTACTCTAATATGCAATTCACCATGAAATATGCGTGAAGCAAGGCTGAAGACTCTGTATAATGATCTTCCCACGTGGATGTAAGAGAATTGTCCTCTTGGTGCCAACTAAGTATTGTGTAAATATTATATGGTACTTCTTTTGTGTGTGAATGTGTCTTCATACATGTGTTGTTGCATTCGTTTTTTAGTGTATGTTCAGTTCTTTGATTACACCATTGTTTTGTACGTGATAAATAGAATGAAATATTTGGTCTGTAGTGTAAGCTGCGGTTCATTTTCATATTGTAAATATGTTAATTTTTTTTATATGGTTCCATCTGGAATGGGCTATGTACTTTTGTGTATGAATGTTAGGAAATTATTATTGTAAGTCTGAATTGCTACAGTGGTGGATATTGCTTGACATGAACCCTTCCTGCCAGGTGTTGTACACAGATTTGTACTTAATGACAAGTGATGGTTACATGTTTTGAGCCTTGCATGGAAAAGAAACAATATAAAAGAGACCGTTTTATTTTTAAGTACATTGCATTTCTGAGTCTATCATGTCTTACCTGCTGTTAGATGAAAGTGTCTGGTATAAATACTATGTTTATTTTAAAATGAAGTTGTTTATTATTTCTTATTGTAGTCAGTATGAGCTGGTGATGTAGATGGAGTTGTTGGCTGTCATGGAGGTTTGGAACTTCTGCGTGAAATGCAGCTTTGTATCACTTGTCCACAGTTGTTGTGTGTGGTTTCGTGAAGTTACAGTAACCTCCTCACTATGTCTGATGTGTTATGAAAAAGTCTTTATAATTTCTTCTCCATTGTATGGATTTTAACATATTTAATCCATATCAGGTACTTCATGAAACTTAGCACATTTATTTTGCACCTGATCATCATACTCTACACAGACATTGTATGATCCTTTTTTTCAGATCATGCCAAGACTACTCAAAATGTTTGTTACTTCCGAAGGTCATCTGAATTTAAGACATTTAGACATGTCTGAAGACGTGATTGAATGTGACCACTTTCCAGACAGAAGCGTAGATGGGAGGGTAATATTGAAATTGTTCCTTAATAAATAGTGTGGGTTTGGGGTGGACTACATTTTACCACTATGAGGGACTAGTTTTTGGCTTTTGTAAATGTGGTAATGAGAATTGAGGTTTCAGTACATGAAAGGAAATTCTTGACCAGGTATTGTATTCCATGTGGTCACTTATATGAAAATGTGGCATCTCTGTTTCTTGCTCAGACCTAACAGAGAACAAAAGAGCTATAAAAGTAACAGCCTGTATTGATAAAGAGTTTTTGGATGTGGTTTTAATATTTTGACCATTACATCAGTCAGCATTAATGTTTTAATGTGAGTGTTCTTCCTTCCACAAAGTTTTGAGTGCCATATCTTGTGATGTAGATGAGGAAAGCAACTGAGAACTTTGTTCTACTGTGATGTTGCACTTCGTCACTGGTTGTTTGTTGCCCAGCATTTCAAGACTGTGTAGTTGCCTCATCTCCAAGGATCAAGGGACCATTAAGTAGGCACGGTTTTCTTACACGGCAATCAAAGGTATTTGCTGGTACACTCTACAGTGAAATAACTTTAAGTAATATCATCTGCCCTGATGAGTCATTATTTATCAACCAGATTGTGGTACAGAAAGGATTTGCAAACCAGATGTGTTCATAAAGAGAAGGAGGATGTGTTAAGTTTGTTGTTACCTTCCCACATGGACATCATGACTGTGAAACCCAGTAGCCTTCTATATTCCTGAATCATAAATCATATTGTGTTACGATTGTGCAGTTTAACAACGAAACAACCTACTCCCTTATTTTTAAACTGCACTGTTTTTGTTCGAAATTGTTTTCAGTACAATGTAAAGTAGAATTTAGCGAAATGTGAAGCTTTCTTAGTTAGAATTGTACTGCCTTTTATATATTGTTATCAGAATCATGCCAATAATGGAAACTGACAATTCCAGGTTTCTAAAACTAAAAACCTGGAATGCCAAATAAAATTGTGTTGCATTATATTTACACCATTCCTCCCTTAGGTGAGGAAAAACATTCTTTAAAAAAGAGGGGGGAGGGGTCACACCCAAAGGGACCAGTCAAATTTAAATTTCTGAAAACAGTGATCTTGAGTGTGTATATAAGGAGAGATATAATAGCTGCATGGCGTAGCTAATCAGTCAAAGGAAAAATGTACTTTAATTATGTATGCAAAGAAATGCCATGATAGAATCATTACATGGTACAATAAAAGAGATGTGTTCAGGACAGTCTGCATGAATGTGCAAAATAGAAATATAATACAAATGCAACCAGGATGTTTTTATATAATATACATACTGTACAGTGGTACAATAAAGGTTCTTCGATGTGAATGTAGCTGTTAATTAATTTATGGTATAGAGAACACTGTTCATTAATGTGTTACTTCAAAACACATCTGACTGAATTTCACTGTAAATGAGTATACATTTACCATCAACACAATTATTGGTTTTGATTAATATGAATTACTTGTCAGTTGCAATTTTCAGCAAATTTTCATGCTCTGTGAACATTCTTTATGCAGCATATTGTACAAAACAAATACAGATGATGCACTAATTTCCATTACAGGTATATATTTCCTGCCAATATGGCTATACTAGGAAACATATGTAGCAGTCTGTCTGAGAACCTCAAGAATCAGAAATATTCTTCAACATTGTGTGAACACTTAATGTACGTAATCAACTATTGCTTGCACTTATTCCCATGGTAGTAAGTTATTGTCTTGCTATTGCTTGTAAAAATGGGGCAAGGGTTCTAGCTAGATGTTTAGATTTTATGGAAAGGGACAGACATTGTGTGATGTTTGCAGGGTTGTTGGACAAACGAAATGCCAAACCTAACCTAACCAAATCCAATCTAAAACATTTCATAGCCATGCTTTATTGTTGATCTAATTATAATTTTCATAATAAAATTATTTACTATGTATATTCATTGCAAGTAGTCACTCAACACATGACAGACAAATTTCCAATATTTTCCCTTTTTTTTTTTTAATTGATGCCAAAATGTAAGCAGTGATATTAATCACATATCAGAGTGATTATAATTCAATTTTAAGTTGCATAGCTTGAACATTAAACATCTCGGCTTAAAAGATGTTAATTGGACACGTCCAGTTTATAAATAAAAAGAGGAAAAATCATGGACGATAGCGACATAGTGTCGTGACAGTCGTCGTCATGTAGTTGACTAGTCGAGGTGGCCGTGATGATAAAAAATATTGTTGTATGTAATGAGCTTCTAGAGATGTAATTATTAGAACGTTTTGAGTGTTAGTCATTAATTAACGGTTTTATGTTAATATGGCTTGCCGAAATATTTCGGATTTGCCAGAAAAAGTGCGTGAAAATCTGGAAAAAGGTAACCTAACCTAGAAATATTGTACGAAAAATTAAAAACTTTGCATGCTATTTATGTTAACACATATGAATTCAAATTATATCACTTACGGTACTCTGTTTTGGAACCACTTGTTTCAGCCGGGTGGGTTTCCGCAAATTCGGTTTTGATGTGTTCTAATCACGAATTGCGGAAGCTAGGAAATCTGACGAAAGACGAGTGTGAATTGGTTAAAAGATGGGCAGCAGAGTCAGTTTTGGCGTCCGGATTTGTACCTGGTAAGATTTTAAATGCACCACATAATGTTTTATTGTCCCAGCAAGGAATATTTGGACGGATACATGGCCATAAGCCATAAATATTATTAGCATGTGACCTGAATGAGAGTTCTGTTTGACATTTAAGTTGTGAATCGGACACTTACTTTTTATTCTCCGCATGGTTACATATAATTTCACCAAGTGAAGTGGTCTATTTCCACCTTGAAGCCGCCCACGAAACTGCTGGAGAGTCATGACCTAAGTCCTCTTAATGTATGCACACATTGAATGTATTTTCATATGATAAATATTGGCCTGAAGATCGGTTGATAAACCGAAACATGTAGCCAAAACCATGTATTATTGACTATATATTGATGTTGTGTTTTTGACAGAATAAAATACTTTATGAACCTCTTAACTGCCTCTGTTTTGGCACAGTCACATCTATTAGTAGTGCCCATGGGCTTATTTATTGTAACCTGAAGAACAATTAATTCCAGAAATTTAGTAAATGCATGATCATTGATACCATGTAATACTAAAATATATCCACTCAGAAAATGAGAATACTTGAGGATAAATGATGAAACTTTAGGAATGATGTCATGTGGACAGAACTGTTTGCAGATCATGACAGGAAGTATAGGCAGTGGTATTACCAATGTTGAACTTGTGGGTTCTGGTACAAAAGAATGATTTCTTAACACAGTTGCAGAAGCAGTTTACAGTTTAAAGGAAAAATGGCAACACTTATCAGTAGGCTGCAGCAAATTAGATGGATTTTTACAAGGAGGAGTTGCAGTCCAAGGGATCACAGAAATCGCTGGAGAGAGCAGCAGTGGGAAAACTCAATTCTGCCTCCAGATGGCTCTGACAGTTCACTATCCTGTTATAAATGGTGGCCTTAGTGGAGGTTGGTGTTTCTAGTTAACATTTGTTGCTTGTTAAGAGACACTGCCCCTGTGTTTAATTAGGCAACATGTGACAAAGATATGTAGGAAAGTGGAGGTATGCTTCCATTCCCTCTTACCTTCTTGCAGTGCATGGAGATGATCATCTTCAGACCCTGGCTGTTTTAATCCTCTGAAAGAAGCACCCAGTACCCATTGGATAGGAGGCTGGATGGGCTGAAAAGCTGGTCTGAATGGTGTAGAAGAGAGAAAAGTTGCTGCCCTGATCAGTAAACAAAACCCATTTTCCTTGTCACCCAGCCTGTAGCCTGGTACTAACTGAGGTACCTCTAGAAAGAAATGAGTGTTATTCAATTGGCGTACACATGTTTTTAAAATACATTACTTGTTATTTTGCTTGCCTCACAGACATTAGTGATTTTGTATTGTAGGTACATGCCAGCTGCTGTTAAACCAGTCCCAGCTGATCTTATACTGCTTGCCATATGTTTTACTTTTCCATAAATTATGCACCAGAATTTCTGAGGAGCTTGCCGCCTCTTTCTTCTTTCTTGAAGATGGAGGCAGCAGGCTCCCTTGAAATATTAAAACCACATGGTTTCATGCCCCATATATATCTGGAAGGCTCATATTTTTCTTGTGCTGAGATTAAGAATGTATGGAGCTATGCCTCTACTATCCCATATACATATTCAAGATATGGTGCCTTGCATATTAACTGTGAATGTGGTTTGTTTTTATATTTTTTCCCCCCATGCTGCAATGTTTAAGACACACCACTGTGAATTGTCACAACCACTTACGAATGTTGTGGAAGCCATAAGTAGTGGCACATACATATGCTTAAAGCTTGCTTGCATCAAGCAAACACATGGCAGTGGTGTGGAGGCATATCCAAACGTTAGTGGGTACTTGTCCTGTGTGGCAGTCAGCACGTGCATTCTTACCAATTTCCATGTTTCAGGTGCAGTTTATATTTGTACTGAAGATGCCTTTCCTTCTCGTAGGCTGCAAGAACTCTTCTGCTCATTCCCTCCCATGTTCTCCGCGGCACAGACTGGTATCAATTTTGGTGACAGTATTTTCATTGAACATATTGGTGATGTGGTGAGTAATCAGTGTTAAAGCAATTTGCAGTATTCTTATACTAAAACCAACTAGATCCACTAATTCTCAAATTTATTTTTGGAATAAAACTGTACATGTTTTGAACAGTTCCTCTGTCCATCATCAGGAGTTTTTCACTATACACACAGCAGTGGTTTTGCAAGCAGGATCAGGATGGAACTGGAGTTCCATCTTGATCCTGCTCGCAAGCTGACAGCAAAACCTGTATGACATAAACCATTGCTGTGTACAGTGAAAAACTCCTGATGATGGACAGTGAAACTGTCCGAAACATGTAGAGTTTTATTCCAAAAATAAATTTGAGAATTAGTGTATCTAGTTGGTTTTATTGACCGTCTCTGTGGTCAGAGTTTCTGGCTACAGATACAGAGGTCCCGGGTTCGATCCCCGGCGCTACCAGATTTTCTGAGTAGTAGTGGGTCTGGAACAGGGTCCACTCAGCCTC
>Ga0123354_10009520_pt1 | contig 14888 bp, 11 predicted proteins | sample TergutLab28metaG_2_FD_97872 | JGI IMG/M metagenome (GOLD analysis project Ga0123354, IMG submission 97872) | Labiotermes labralis P4 segment gut microbial communities from Petit-Saut dam, French Guiana - Lab288 P4 | ecosystem: Host-associated > Arthropoda: Insects > Digestive system > Gut ...
CAGAGTGTTCTTTTGTATTATTTCTTGTATTTGTGTTTCAAAATCTCCTTTAGAGGAGGTTGCCATAATTTGTAATTTTTCTCCTAACTGCACATTTGTCTTAAATCGATTAGTGAATAGGTCTCTAATTTTGGCGCTTCCTAAAAACCCTTTAAGTTTAGAAGAAAAACCTAAACTACTAACCAGTGACGGTGAAAAAACAAAGTATCTTTTGTCATTTACATCGGCTCTACTGTAGGCTGTTATGTAAAAAGGGACATATACTATTGCATTATTTTTTAGTAATTCCTGATCTGCTTTAAGGCCTAACAGTTTCATATTTGTTATACAATTCTCGCATTCCTCAACTATTTGCTTTACATATTCTAATACGGTCTGAGTTAAATTTTCAAGTTTTAGGCTTTCTTGTTTGAGAGTCTCTTGTTTTTCATCTCGCAAAACCTCTATGACTACAATTGGTTGACGTTTAATTTGCACTTCTCTATCAAACTCATCCCTTAACGTAGATGACTCTTTTGTTTTTTGTTCTATCAATGTTTTAAGTTGTATTTCCAACTTTTTTTGTTGCTTTTGCAGGTCCTCAAGTTCCTGTTTTTCTTTTTTAAGTTTTTTCTTTAAACTCTCCTCCGAGCGTTTATTTCCTCTTTGAGATTGAGCTTTTATCTGTTTACTGTAGCGCTCAATGCTGACTTCTGTTTCTTTGATGTTTCTCTCTATACGACTTTTCTGCTTTTCAAGGGGCTGTTGCTCTTTATCTATACTTCTTTCTAAACGCTCCACCTGTTTTTTGTAATTAATAGTTAGTTTTTCGATTTTTGGGTTAATTATTTCTTTTTGAGCTTTAATTTTTGCCTCCGCTTCTTCTGCAACCGCTTTAGATTCAAAATTAAAACCTTTAATGTACTCTTTTGTAGTGTTAAAAATCAACTCTAATACTTTTTTAAATTCTTCTGTTTTTTCCTTAAACGATAGTTGTAATGCTTCAATCTGACTAACAATTGATATTATTTTCTTCTCTTCTAAAATAGGTAAAAGCAAACTTGTTAATTGATCATCATAGCCTTCAGTTACTTCTTTACGGTAATCCCCCAATTCCTCTAACAATTTATGGTCAACAATTAAGCCCTCACAAAGTAACTCTTTCACATTTTGTGCATAACCAAATTTCTTTGGGTAATTAACCAAAAACTTGGTATATTCCTCACGAATCCTAAAAATAACTTCAAAATCTTCCTTTTTAAACTCTGTCTGCAACACCTCATAATACGTCCAGTTATGCTGAATTCTGTTTAAACCATCAAAAACATACGTAAAATTACCCCTAACAATAAACCAAAGCGGATAACCAACTTTTAAAATGTAAGCAATCTTTTCCGAATTGTTAGTTGAACCCCCCCTTTTACGCTCTAATTCAGAAAGCGCAAAAACAGCTGCATACTCCGCCTCCATACTAACAGACTCTTCTCGACTCTCCGATTTTACCGCAAAAGGCAAAACAAACTGCTTAGGTATTGACATGACTCTTCAAATAATTATACACAACAACCATTTTTTTAAACTTGCCCCTAAAATTATATGTCAAAAACACCCTTTAACAAACTTATATTGCAACATTAAAAAAATGACTCCAACTTGGAAGTTGGACCTGACTTTTTAAGAATCTCTGCGCACTTCTTAGGACACAACTCTTTAAACTCCAAACACATGCTCTCCAATAACGCTTGAACATCTTTACCTAAACTAGGCGCAACTAAAATTCCACGGATCTGTCTATCAGACTTTAACTTTATAGCTTCAATATATTTTGCAAGTTGCAACACAGCCTCTTTAGTCGCCGTTTTACGCTTAACTTCAACAACAACTAATCTACCTGATTTATCCATACCATAAACATCAACAAACCCAGGTTCAACCTTTTTCTCCCAACTAATCGGCTTAAAGTCTTCCTCAATTAATTCAGGTCTAAGAAGAATTGCTTTATGCATATCTTCTTCGCTAGCGTTAAGAATGAACTCACCTGCATCCAATAACATAATAGATGTAACTGTGTAGATTTTTGTGAATTGAACTTTGACATTTTCTTTAGGTTTTTGACGAATTGCATGAACTTCAAGTATATCATCTTTTACTTGCGCATGAAAAACACTACCTGAAGGCTGCCAATTAACGGGTTCATAACCAATGGGACGATGAACAAGTAAACTGCCATCTGATTTGATAATTAAAAGCCGTTCTCCTAATTCTAATTTTGAGCTTGCTCTTCCCACGTAATCAACTTTACAATTGCCTACAACAATTAAGGTCCTTCTTTGAACAAAGGCTTTTTCAATTAGACTTTTTGCTTCTTCAAGCTCCGGCTCTATAAGTGTTGAGAGTTTATTGTTTAATTGTTGCATTATAAAGGCTCAATTGTACTAGATAGTTACTGGTACATAAAAATTTTCAAAAATTTTTACCCGAAAAATAGCGTCAATAGAGTGAAAGCAACTAAACACTCCAAAACAGTTAAAGTCCTATGTTGCAGACTTTATTTAGTGACCATATTGAGTAGTTGGAACAAAAAGCGTTCAGTAGCAAACCGTTACAACATTACCTCTACAAGTTATGATGAACAATATGCTCAAGAGCAAACCGCAAAATATCAAGCCGCTCAAAAAGCGTTAAGTCAACCTTTTTATGATACCATTTTAGATGTTGGTTGTGGTAGTGGGCTTTTCTTTTCTCATGCAGCTGATAAAGCTGAAATAATTGTAGGCCTTGATCTTTCACGTAAACTGTTGTTGAAAGCTAAAGCTCATGCTAAACAATTTTATAATGCACATATTGTTTTGGCCGATGCCGACCATTTGCCATTTAAATTTGCTCTATTTGATGTTGTTTTTTCTTTTACAATGCTTCAAAATATGCCTGCTCCAAAGAAGACTTTACTTGCGTTTAAACAACAAACTAAAGCGGGTGGTAAGCTTGTGATTACGGGATTGAAGAAAGCTTTTGGATTAACTGTTTTTTTGGATCTGTTTGAAGTTAATAGTTTAGAGTTGATTGAGTTTATAGATGACCCAAACTTAAATTGTTACATTGCCATTGTGATGAATTGACTGTTAACCTTCTTATATTAAAAGTACATGTAATTATTAGGTTCAAGGCTTTGGGAGTTATTTTGGGGTGCGTGTATGCCATATAAAAGTTCAAAGCAAGATTCATCTGATGTTTTAATGTTAGAGTGGGTTCTGCAGGTAAAAAATTACCGGTTAACTCTTGATAGGCATCTTTGTGTTGGTTGTCAGATTTGTTGTTTGGTTTGTCCTAAAGAAGCTGTTAAAATCGATAAACAACAAAATATGGGTGAAAAGGCGTTAAAATCTAAAGTGGACATTGATTTGGCTAAATGTAATTTTTGTGGTGCGTGTGATGTAACTTGTCCTTTTGGTGCTATTAAAGTAACTTTAAATGGTGTGCACAAATTAGCTTTACTAGCAAAAGAGAGTTACCCCAAAATTAAACGAACAATACTTTTAGATTCTGCCCTGTGTCCTAAAACTTGTTCTGAATGTGAAACTGTTTGTCCATTTAAATTAATTAAAGTATCTAAAGTGGGGTTTGATGGACAACCCGTTAAAAATGTTGTTGAGCTTTCTCCAACAGAAAAACGGCGCATTAAGCTTTCTGTAGATATCAAAAAGGATTATTGTCCTACTTGTAAAATATGTGAGGTAAATTGTCCCTCAAAAATTTTAAAAGTTACTAAAATTTTTGAAGGAAAAATAGTTATAAACCCTGATAAATGTCCTTATAACTGTCGTAGCTGTGTTGAGGTTTGTCCAATACCTAATGTTTTAACGGTTGATGCGGCAGATGGGAAGGTTGTTGTTACTGATGTTTGTTGTACCTTTTGTGGTGCTTGTAAAAATGTTTGCCCTGTAGTGGATGCTTTGGTGGTTAGGCGTGTTAAAGTTGCTCATGAGCGTATTCATTCAGGTGCATGGAATAGGGCTTTGGAGCGGCTTACAAGTACGTATGATGGGGTAAAAGTGCTTAAGGCGGTTGCTTCTTTAAAGAAGCGGGATATTGTTATTAAACGGTTGCAGGATGAAATAGTTGATGAGTGAGTTACAAGAACCTAAAGAAGAGTTGCGTATAGGCGTTTTTGTTTGTCATTGTGGTTTAAACATAGCTGGTACTGTGGATGTTCATGCTGTTGCTGAGTACGCTAAGACTTTGGATAATGTGGTTTTTGTTAAAGAAAATCGTTATACCTGTGCGGATCCTGGGCAGGAGGAAATTCGAAATGCTATAAAACAAAATGATTTAAATCGTATAGTTATAGCTGCTTGTTCTCCTAGGATGCATGAGCCTACTTTTCGACGTACTGTGGCTGAGGCGGGTCTTAACAGTTTTCTATATGAAATGGCAAATATTCGTGAATTTTCTTCTTGGTGTCATCAAAATAATCCTAAGGACGCAACTGAACGTGCAAAAGACACTGTACATATGGCTGTTGCAAAAGTACGTTTAATGCAACCGCTGCAAACTCTTGAAGTGCCTGTAACAAATAAGGCTCTAATAATTGGTGGTGGAATTGCAGGTATAAATGCTGCTTTAGATCTAGCTGAGCAAGGGTTTAAAGTGTATATGCTTGAAAATTCTCAAAGCATAGGTGGTCACATGGCAGCACTTGACAAAACCTTCCCAACCCTTGACTGTAGCATTTGTATTGAAGGCCCAAAAATGGTGGACTGCTCACGACACCCAAACATTACCATATTTGCCTACAGTGACCTAGTCAAAGTTGATGGCTACGTGGGCAATTTTAGAGTAAAAATCCGCAAAAACCCTCGTTATGTTATTGAAGAAAAATGTACGGGATGTGGTGAGTGTAAAGATGTTTGTCCTATTGAGTATCCAAATGAATGGGATATGAACCTTGGTACTCGTAAAGCCATATCAGTGCCTTTTGACCAATCAGTTCCCTTGGTTTATGCTATTAACCGCGATTATTGTATTGAGTGTTATAAGTGTACTGAGAAATGTGGTGAGCGTCAAGCCATAGATTTTGACCAACAACCTGCAGAAGTTGAAATCGAAGTAGGCGCAATTATCGTATCTACAGGATATGACGTTTATGAACCCTATGACCTGCCTCTCTTAGGTTATGGTAAATATTCTAATGTAGTTACAAGTATGGAGTTTGAACGTTTAATTCTAGCCGCTGGCCCTACAGGCGGTAAAGTCATTCGCCAATCCGACGGCCAAAAACCCCGCCGAATCGCTTTTATTTTATGTGTCGGCAGCCGAGACAAAAACAAGTACCCCTACTGTAGCAATTACTGCTGTATGTACACCTTAAAACATGTAGTGCAGCTTAAAGAAAAATACAAGGAAGACATAGAAGTCTACGTTTTCTACATGGACATACGCAGCACCAGCAAGGGGTATGAAGAATTTTACGACCGTGCAAGAGAAAGAGGTGTAAACTTTGTCCGCGGCAGAGTAAGTCGAATAGACGAAAACCAAAACACCCATAACCTAACTGTTCACTCCGAAGACACACTGCTAGGAAATCCTATAGAAGTTGAAGTAGACATGGTAGTTCTAGCCACAGCTTCTATAGCTAAAAAAGGCTCAGACAACATAGCACGCATCTTAAACATTTCAAGAGGTCAAGACGGCTTTTTCATGGAAGCACACCCTAAACTAAAACCCCTAGATGCACCAACGGATGGCATCTTTTACGCTGGAGCATGTGCAGGCCTAAAAGACATCCCCTACAGCGTCTCACAAGGCAGCGGAGCCGCCTCAAGAGTCGCAGCCGTTATCTCTAAACCAAAATGGCAAATCGAACCCATTATATCCATAGTTAACCAAACCAAATGCACAAGCTGCGGTATATGTGTAAACGCATGCCCATACGGCGCAATTAAACACGAAAAAAACCAGCCTGCCACTATAATCACCGCAAGCTGCCACGGCTGCGGAACATGCGTCGCTGAATGCCCCTCCCATGCTATCACTCAAATGCATTTCACAGACGCACAAATAATGGCACAAATACATGCTGCACTACAAGATAATCCTGAAGAAAAAATTTTAGCTTTTCTCTGCAATTGGTGCAGCTACGCCGGAGCAGACCTAGCTGGAATTAACCGATGCGAATACCCCGCCAACGTACGTGTCATACGCATAATGTGCAGCGGCAGAGTATCAAAAGAGTTCATACTCGAAGCACTACGACTAAGCGCAGGCATGATTCTGATAGGCGCATGCCATCTACCCTATGACTGTCACTACATCAACGGAAACCACAAAATGAAAACAAGAACCGACACACTCAAAAACATGCTAACAAAGCTAGGCATGAGCCCACAACGATTCCGCATAGAATACGTCTCCGCCGCTGAAGGCATACATTATGCTGAAATAATAAAAGAAATTAACCAACAAAGGAAAAACATAGGAACAAAACAAATCAAAGAAGAAACCACAAAACTCAAACCAACAATAGAACGCATGCTAAAAACAAAAAACCACCTCACAAATCCTCCTCCCTAAATAACTTACAAATAACATCATTATCATCCACAAAATTTATTCAACTTCTCCAATAAGATAAGTTCCCGTAACTTTAACAACTCTAACACGTAACATTTTACCTAACAAGTTTTGTGTACTTCTTACAACAATAGGTTTGTAAGCAAAATTACGCCCTACCCATGAACCTTCCACTTTACCTTTCTCATCAACAAGAATTTCACCGCTCCAATTTTTCCACTGCATATTTTTTTCAAGTGATATTTGCTTAACTAATGATGCTATAATGGTGCTTCTTTGTTTAATTTCTTCAGGTGATACTTTATCTTCTATCATTTCTGCTGCTAATGTTTTGGGTCTAGCAAAAAATTTAGACACATTAGTGACATCTGGTTTTATTTCTTTAAGTAGCTGTATTGTGTTTTTAAATGCTTGTTTTGTTTCTCCTGGGAATCCCACAATGATATCTGTTGCTAATGTTAATTCTGGAAATGCCTCTCTAAATGCTGCAATAGCGTTCTTGAATTCGTTTGCAGTGTAGAATCTGCGCATTTTTTTGAGAACTTGATCATCTCCGCTTTGAATGGGGAAATGTAAAAATTTGAAGATTTTTGGGTTTTTGTATGCTTCAATGAGTTCTTGTTGCATGTCATTTATCATGTTAGGGGTCATCATGCCTACTCTGACCTTAAATGTGCCTTCTACTTCTCCAATTGAGTGGAGGAGTTCTGATAGGTTCTTTCCGTTTTCTCGTCCGTATGCAGCAGTGTCTTGGGATGTAATCCAAAACTCGTGGGTACCTGTAGTTATGTCTGTTTTTATTTTTTGGATTATTTCAGGTATGCTGTAACTTTGTAGTTTTCCTCGGGCAAATACTACTGCGCAGTAAGCACATGAGCCAAGGCAACCAAGGTTAATTGGTAAAATGCTGATGATTGGGTTTGTGTTGATTTTAGGTAGTGTTAATTGTGGTTTTTCTTTTTGGGTTTGTTGTATGGTTGTAATTTTTTTGCCAGCTGCTACTTGATTTACCAGTTCTATTATGTATTCGCCTATTGCTGGTCCTGCGATGCCGTCGAATTGGGTTTCGTGGTGGAGGCGTTCTATGCTGATTTTTGGTAGGCAACCTATTATTATGATTTTTTTTGTTTTTGGGGTTTGTTTTATGGCGTTTATTATGCGGTTTTCTGTTGGTCCTTTTACGGCGCAGCTGTTAAATATGATGATGTCTGCCTCTTTTTCTGTAGTGATTTGGTGTCCTTTGTTTGTTAGGATTCCTGTTGTTGTTTCGGTGTCTGCTATGTTTGCTGCGCAGCCGTAGGTTTTGATGGCTATTTTCATGTTTGTCACTAGTGTTGGTGATGTAGAATGGTTCATTAAGTAATAAAAACTTGAGGGTGGTGTGTTGCCTTTTTTGACATATCCTTGTTTTTATACTTGTTTTACTTTATATATGGTAGAACCAACATGTTATGCATGTATTAATCACATAATATGTACATATATCTACCTTATAGAATACAATATTCACTTGTTCACCAAGTGGGGAGAAGACGAGCAAATGAAACTAATTACATTATACTTACCTGAAACTTATATTAAAGCTTTAGACCAGCTTGTAGATGAACGGTTCTATCCAAACCGTGCAGAAGCAATCCGTGTCGCAATACGAGACCTAATTAGTGCTGAAGTTTGGAGGCGAAACGGCGTTGACTAAACAAGACGACTTACTTAAATGCCCTATAGATGAAAACCTTGACGCCACAAAAATCGACATCACCCCACAACTTGTAGACAACACCTTACACATCTGCACACCCATAGGTGTTCACCTTGACACTGATGACATTATTCTTCAACCCAAAAAATGTACAACACAACCAAATCTAACAACAAAAACACAACTAGAACAAGCTACAAACAAACTCTACAACATAGAAAACTGCTCTACACCCGAAAAAATTCTAAACATCAACTTAGACCTCTACCAGATGGAAGAATACTAACTTTTTCCATTTTTAAAGACAAACAATATTATAAACTCAATTATTAAGACACTACCAATACTTTAGCACTCACCAAAAACGCTATTTTAGATTCAACAATGTGATATTTGAGTATGACATAACCATTGGGAGTCTAAGTAATGGACAAAAGACGCAATAACAAAGGTTTTTGGAACCGCTATTCCAAATTGTATGATTTTGAAACTAGACAATTCAGCGGTAAAGCCTACTCTGAGATGTATCAACTAATGTCCCATTCACTATTACCTACTATGACTGTATTAGAGCTTGCAACAGGAACTGGCTTAATTGCTATAAACATAGCTACACATGTACACTCTGTAGAAGCTACTGATTTTTCTCCTAAAATGATTGCGACTGCAAAAAAGAAAAAGACTCCTAACAATGTACATTTTTCAATAGAGGACGCAACTGAGCTTTCTTTTGAGGATAACACCTTTGATGCTGTCATAATCTCAAACGCCCTCCACATTATACCCAACCCCACTAAGGTGCTTATGAGCATTTCAAGGGTGCTAAAACCAAGAGGGTTACTTATCGCTCCTACTTATTCACACGGTCATCTACGTGATTCAACCTGGAATTTGACTGCAAAAATATTGAAGCTCATAGGGTTTGAAACCTATTCAAAATGGACGCCAAACGAATATGTTACATTTATCCAGCAGAACGGGTTTTTGGTGGAAAGATGGCAAGTATTAAATGCAGCTTTTCCACTTGTATACCTTGAAGCACATAAGTCTGAATAGACTCTGATTTTGTATAGGTAAAATATCCTCACAAAGTGTTGCGTTGTTTTGGGTGGTTTGGTAGTGTGTTTTTCTCTGATAGTTGAAGTGCCAAAATTAAGTGGTTTACGGTATATGAGGTGTGAGATATAGTGTATTTTTGGTGTTCTTTTTTGGGTAAAACGTAATTAAATTTCTATTTTGTGTTTTCATTTTTTTGGTGTCTGAGTTTGTATGATGTTTTAGTGTTATTTTTTTTGTTGTGGGGTGTTTTTCTATAGGTAACCTTTGGAGGGGTGTTTATAGATGTATTTATAAAGTGTATTTTTCATAAATTGGGTATATAGGTAAATATCAGGAGGAGGGCGGATGTATACCACAAGTTAAAGCGACTGTACGTATAGAGAACGTTGTAGCTTCTGCGACGTTAAATCAGAAAGTTGACCTTAACTCTGTTATAAAGGGTTGTTCTGATATAGAGTATAAACTTGTAGAGGGTAAACCCTTTTGGCGGTCTAAGAAATGTTCTGTTGTAAAGGGCGATCCAGATATAGAGTATAAGCCTGTAAATTTTCCTGGGTTAATTTATCGTTTGAAGCGTCCTAAAACTACCACTTTGATTTTTAGTTCTGGGAAAATGGTTTGTACGGGTGCTAAGTCTGAGAAAGAAGCTCGACGTGCAACAATGAATGTAATTAAGGATCTAAAGAAGAGTGGTATAATTATTATAGGTAAACCCGATATTAAAGTTCAAAATATTGTTGCTTCTGGTGTTTTAGGTGGTATGGCTGATCTTGAGAAAGCTGCTTACACGTTAAAGCATGCTATGTATGAGCCTGAGCAGTTTCCTGGTTTGATTTATCGTATGGAGGATCCTAAGGTGGTTATTTTATTGTTTGCCAGCGGGAAACTGGTTTGTACGGGTGCTAAAAATGAAGAAGATGTTCATGTTGCCGTAGGAAAACTACATGCGTTGCTTGAAGAGACAGATTTTATTTTCTACGAATAAGTTTCTTTTTTTTGGTTTATCTGTTAAATTCTTTTGAATGTCTTTTAACGGTTGTTTTGTGGTGGTTGTTGTGTATGGTTTAGTTTTTTCCTTTTTTTGATACTTGGTAGATTTTATTTATTTCAGGAATTAGGCATGTTGTTCGTGGTATTTCTTTTTTTATGAGTTGTTGGAAAATTTTCTGATTATTTGGTATGTTAGTATGGTATGGGATAACTAGTGGTGGTTTTGTTAGGCGGGCAATTTCAAAGCCGCTTTCTGGTGAGGCTCCTATGGTTATGCCGACGCTACAGAAAACTATGTCGAATTTTTCGTCAATTCCCATTTTAGCCATTTCTGGGAATGGTAAGCTGTCTGCTGTGTGGTAGATTTTTACGCCGTCTTCACTTGTTATTATGTAAGTGTTAGGGTATCTTGCGTTGTGGTTGCATTTGGCTGCTTTTATGGCGACTTCGCCGACTTTAATTGTGTTTCCAATGCGTATTACTTGAAGTTTATCAATTGGTATGTGATGTCTTAGAACAAATGCAGATGCGGGATCCGCTATAATGGTGCAGTTTGTGGCTTTTTGAACTTCTTTAATTAGGTTTGAGTCAAGATGATCATAATGTTCATGTGTTAGTAGTATAGCGTCAACGTTTTTTAGGTATTTTAGTTTAACGTCAACGGGGTCTATAGCGAAGGTTTTGGTTGGCGTTTTTAGTAGTATACCTGAGTATTGGTTGAACCACACAAAGAGAATGGCGTTCTTTTCTGGTATTTTCTGTATTGACATATTTTGTTAATTCCTCAAATAATATATAGTGTAAGGTTTTTAAAATCACTTACTCATCTAATTTTTACGTACGCGTACCTTTTATGGGTTTAACATGTTTTAACCGCTTTTAGATGAATACTCTTTGTTTATGTGTATTAGTTTGTTGTGTCTTTTTTGTGCTGTTTTTTGTGGTTTTGTTTTTGATAAGGCTTAATAGTTGTTTGATGTGAATTATACGGTAACTGGTGATTGTTATGGTGGATGTTTGGCTTCCTTACGGAAAGACGGATGTTTGTGTTCGAGTGCCGGCTCGTAATTTGCTTGGTTCAATTAATCCGGTTCAAAGATCTGGTGTATCTGATTTTAAAGTGGAAATTGAGCGTGCTCTTAAGGAGCCTATAGGGTCTATGCGGTTAAGTGAGTTTGTTATGTCTGAGAGTAAAGTTGCTATACTTGTTGATGACGCTGTTGTTTGTAAAAATTTTAGTGAGTTTATGTTGTTGTCTGTGCTTTCTGAGTTAAATGTTGCAGGTGTAAAAGATGAAAATGTAGTAGTTATTTTTGGTTCTAATATAGTGGATAATAAGTCAGTTAAGCCTGCTGGAGACGTTTCTTTTTTTAGTGCAGAGGTTTTAAAGCGTGTTAAAATAGTTAATCATGATGTTAACGCGTCTGATCTTGTTTTTGTTGGTGCCACTAAATCGTATGGGAATAGGGTTTTTCTTAATCGTGTTTTTGTTGAGGCAGATGTTAGAGTTGTGTTAGGTGGTAGTGTAAATGTGCATTATTATGCTGGTTATAGTGGTGGGGGGCGGCAGAGTGTGTTATCGGGGGTGTGTGGTGTGGAAACTATTAGGCATAATAGTGCTCTTATGCTTAATAGTAATGCTAAGGCGGGTGTTTTAGCGGGTAATCCTGTTCATGAGGACATAGCTGAGGTTGCTGGTCTGGCAAAAGTGAGTTTTGTTGTTAATGTTGTTGAAAATGGTAAGGGTGAGGTTGTAAAAGTGTTTGCGGGTGGTTTGGATGCGGCTTTTTTGGAGGCGGTTAAGCTTGTAGATGAAATATACAAGGTTAAAGTTGATCGTCGGGCAGATATTGTAGTTGTTAGTGCTGGTGGGAGTCCTGATGATTTGTCTTTATCTCAGGCTTATAAGGCAGTTGATAATGTTTTGGATGTTGTTAAGCGTGGGGGTGTAATTGTTCTTGTTGCTGAATGTTCTAAGGGTCATGGGAATCAAGTGTTTTATGATTGGATGACGCGGTTAACTGATTTGAAGAGTGCTGAAAAAGAGATTAAACGTAATTTTGCCCTAGGTGGTTATAAGGCGTATTGTTTGTTAAAAACTCTTCAGAACCATACAGTTATTTTGGTGTCCTCTTTGCCTGATTATTATGCAACTAATGTGTTTAAGCTGAAAACTGCAAGAGCTGTAAATGACGCGTTAACTGACGCATTCAAACTTGCCGGTTCAGCCTCAAGAGTATGGACCATACCCGCCGGAAGTTATACTCTTCCTGAATATAAATCACCTGAGGAAGCAAAAACTTAAAAGCACATTACGCTTGACTTGAACAAGAAAAGAAGTAAAGCAAGGGCGCAAACTTAGGTTCACCTAGCTTACTAGTAAGGAAGAAGGCTACAAAATGGAAACATCCCCTAACCTGCGAAAATTCGTTCCAGATGATTTACAATCAGTAATGCAAACAAACCGTGTATGCCTCCCAGAAAACTATACTGACTTTTTCTTTATTGACCTACACCAACGTTTCCCTGAAACATTTATTGTAGCTGAAGAAAACGGCAAAATTTTAGGCTATATAATGTGCAGAATTGAAGTAGGTCTCTCCAGCATAGGCTTAGGTGGTTTAACACGTAAAGGACACGTAGTCTCCATAGCCGTCATGCCCCACGTAAGACGCAGAGGCGTAGCCCAAGCAGTCATAAATAGAGCCCTTGAAGGCATGCAATACTACAAAGCCAAACAAGCCTTCCTAGAAGTAAGAGTAACAAACGAACCCGCCATAGCACTCTACAAAAAACTAGGCTTCGAAATCAGCAAAACCATAAACGGATACTACTCCGACGGCGAAGACGCCTACGTAATGACCAAAAAACTAGCATAAACACACAACACAATAATACAACCCTAAAACTAGATAAACCCTACAATAACACCATATTTGTATTTTTAAGAACATAAACAAACCCTAAACAAAAAAACAGTTATACCAACATAAACAACACAACTTCGCAACCTGCACACAAACCCCCAACTCACAATGCCAAACATATGTACTAACAATTTACTGCACCAATTCAACCTACTAAACTTGCTTGTCAAATAAAACGCCAAACTCAAACAACAACTAATAGAACAACAACAAAACCTCTGAGTCAAACACTTAAACTTGACCACTTTCTTTTTCTTCTTTTTTAGTTTAGCCTTAGTTTGAAACTTTTTTTAAGAAAATAAATGTTAAAAATTAAGGGTTTGTTTGTTTTTGTTCTACTTGATGTAACCTTTTTTGAAACGAGACAAAAAAGACAACTAGAAAAACACACAACACCACAACAACAGCAACCAAACAAACAATCACCCGATCCCTTAAACTAACACCACCACTTGCAGGATCATTATCGCCATTAGACGAACCATCGTTACTCCCATTAGGTAAACCATTGTTTCCATTATCTAAACCACCATTACCATCATTAACTGATCCATCGTTTTCATCAACAGAACCACCACTATTACCATTAGAAGAATCCTCAGTTTCTGGTTCAGGATATACATCATTACCCGCAGTCAGAGCGGTGTTACCAGAAATCACTACCTGCCCAAAATCAGACTTGTACGAAGGACAAAAAACGCCTCCACCCCACTTTGCTGTGTTACCAGTAATTGTGCCCCTCTGCCAAAGTCCCCCCTGAAGACTATAAACTCCACCACCGTATAGATTAGCTGTGTTACCTGAAATTGTGCCACCAAACATTCTAAAAACACAGGCAGGGTCAAAGTACGTGTTTATGAATGCACCCCCGCCATCGCCATCTGCTTGATTGTTAGATATTTTTCCGCTATACAACTCAAAAACCCCACTACTGAATACACCACCCCCATCACCACTGACAAAGGCACTTGCTTTGTTATTTGAAATTTCGCCACCAAACATTTTAAACACACTATCAACATTAGCAAACACTCCGCCCCCACGTCTAAAGGATTTATTGTTAGAAATTTTACCACCATGCAATTCAAATACGCTTCCTCTGCCAACATATACTCCGCCTCCCTCCTGAAAATAAACAGGATCGTTAACTACATCGGCGGTGTTGCCAGAGATTTCACCATTGTTCATGATACACTGGCCGTTCTCTCTAACATGTACACCTAAGCCTTTTTCACCGTTTTCATGAGTTACAATTATGCCATCGAGTCGTAGTACTCCACCGCTTTCAACAGTAATTGTGCTTATACCATCAGCGCCAATTAGCTTATAGAATCCAGATGCTTTGTTGCTTGTTATTGTGATGTCTTTGTTAGCTGTGATGGTGAGGGGGTTATTTGTTAGGGTGATGTCTTTGTCAAGAGCAATGGTTATGGATTTGTCTGTTTGGGCGTTGTTTATGGCGTTTCTAAGTTCAGTCTCATCTCTAACTATCACTTTATCAGATGCTCCTAAGACAAAAAAAGACGTGTTACAACTGCTGCTAAGCACAGAAATAAAACAAGACGAAACTAACACGACAACTAACAAAGAAGCAAATAACAAGGACCGTTTATGAGGAACACAAGACATGTCGATCATACACATAGCTCCGTTATGTTGTATAA
>Ga0123354_10009522_pt1 | contig 14887 bp, 6 predicted proteins | sample TergutLab28metaG_2_FD_97872 | JGI IMG/M metagenome (GOLD analysis project Ga0123354, IMG submission 97872) | Labiotermes labralis P4 segment gut microbial communities from Petit-Saut dam, French Guiana - Lab288 P4 | ecosystem: Host-associated > Arthropoda: Insects > Digestive system > Gut ...
CATATGTTACTATACTTTCTACTATTGTGGAGAAAATCATCTTTTTCGTTTTCATGGTTATCTTATCATTCCACAGCACTGAGTTCAGCTTTCCTATTGCTTTCCTTCCGTGTATAATTTTATCATCAATTTCTTCGTTGCTATTTCCTTCTTTCGTTAGTGTCACTCCACTACACACACACACACACACACACACACACACACACATATACATATATATATATATATGTGTGTGTGTGTGTGTGTGTGTGTGTGTGTGTGTAGCTTTATACTTTCTGGGCTTCTCATTTTGTGTCCGTGAAACACAATGTAGCTTCATACAGCCAGTTTTGTCAAAGCTTGAACAGTAGACATTTTGATTCCTTATTACTTATTCCTGAATTCTGTTCCCACGATTCATCAAGAAAATTTAAAAGAATTAGAATTTAGAAGAACAGGATCAGAAGCACGAAGTTCAAACATATCGGTGTGACACCGCACGCACATCAGTGCTTAATCCCGTGTTAAAAGAAAAGCCTGTGAAATTCTAATTCTCAGTTATTTAAACGAAATAAATACAGCCTGTCTTGGAGAGTAGAGTGGATGGTAGATTAACAGAAAAATATCGGAGGAAATACTCGTAAGTCTCCACGCTCAGAACGTACGATACTTTCATGCTCCTATTGCAGACAGAGTCAGTTGCTGCATTCGAAATAAAATCTGTCCCTTGTGAAATTATCCGCGGGCTCATCTGAGAATTTCTCGCTAAGCTGGAATAACTGGTTTAGGAGAACAATTAGTCACTGCTCTGATTTACGTTGAACCAAGAGATGTTCTAATAATTACGCTTGAATTTTGATTTTTTATATCGAAATCTAATCTCCATTAGTACACTTATCGGCAGGAGTGCAGTCTTATTAGTTTAACAAACTCCATAGAGAAGATTTCTTCTTAAGAAATTAATAGTTCTTTAGCAAGTCACAAAATTTACCCCAATGTTGGGAACTCAAAGGTTTATTACGGTAATCACAAGAGCATGTCAAGTGTCCTTATCCAGGACTATTTCAATCCAATAAGCGCCTATGCATGCTATTTCTTAAAGATACATTTTAATATTATCTCATCTACGCCTAAGTCTTTCAAGCAGTTTCTTTCTACCAAAATTCCCACACGTGCCACATTCCCTACCCGTCTTATCCGCCTGAATTTGATCATCAAAATAACATCCGGCAAGGAGTGCAAATCATGAAGGTGTACGTACTTAAATTTCTCCATTCTTTTGTTGCTTCCATAGGAGCGAGAGAAGAGATGTAAATAGAAAATTCTTATAATAAAAACCAACGAGATGCACTATTTCTTAACTTTATTTGGTAAAGAACTCTACATGTTTCGGACAGATTTACTATCCATCATCAGGGGCCTTAACACTGTATTCACAGCAATATGTATTTGTAGTACTAGTTATGTTGCCTGTCTGCTGGCGACCTCGCTAGCAGACAGACAACATAACTAGTATGACAAATACATATTGCTGTGAATACAGCATTAAGACCCCCGGTGATGGGCAGTAATTCTATCCGAAACATGTAGAGTTCTTTACCAAATAAAGTTGAGAAATAGTGCCTCTCGTTGGCTTTTGTTATAAGAATATACCACAATGCACGGTCCTCTGAATTTCTAAATTAATAGAAAATATTTGCGTAATGAAGGAGAGGTTTTCAGGGCACAACACATACATAACACAAGCGCATTTTAAAGACGACGCGTTTCCTGCAGCATGTTAATGATTTAATGAATTACTGTGCGAATTTTTGTGGTACGCTTATGATCTAAATAACTACCGTGCCTTAGTTTCCATAGTACGTTAGTGATCCAATGAATTACAGTGTGTACGTCCTGTAGTATGTTAATTATCTGATGGATCATGTGTTTACTTTGTGTAGGATGTTAGGGATCTGATGAATTACTGTGCATATTATTTCAAACGATCAATATTGGCCTCTCCTTCCTGTATAAATTTGTTTTCACTGTGTATGTTGCACAATTATACTGCGTTTGCAGCAAGTTTCAGCAGCAACTGTAGTTTCACTAATGACGCATGTGTGCGTTACGCTATTCGGCTTTTCAACTTGATCTTCAAATACTAAATAGATTTCAACTGACCTAATTCTCTTAAACGAATGTTGATGTCCTTTGACTTAGACGTATGCCACTTCTGCTTACAAAGTTTTTTTTTCAAGTAGACCTATGTTTGCCTTCGACGGTCACTACGCAAGCGCAACAAGAGCCATGGCCTATGTCTGCACCACTGATAAACTTGCGGCAGCTTTCGAAAGACCACACAGCCACCCTCTCAATGCCCATGCATGTATTATGGCGTTATCGCCTTTTTTTTTTTAAGTTTAGCTTTATCAAACTTAAATGACGTGCACTGAAGCAGTAAGAGTTTACATCTGTTCAAAATTGAGGCAACCTTTTTGTTTGGCATGGAAAGTGAAGCATTTTTAATGAAATGTGTGACTGGTGATAGTGACTGTAATCTGGAATCTCACCATAATGCCAATAAATAAATAAATACAGCATGATTGACCGAGACAAAGAACTGTCGTACATACAAGGTAATAACTGGAAAGATAAGGAAGTCATTACAATACACAAGATTGTAAGAGGTCGTGAGGCATGATGCAGTGTGTGGAGCCCACATACTGCAGAAGTGACAGCCATTTGCGAGCTTTGTACTTGATGTGATATATGAGGGTAATTTCCTTCCAGTTTTCAATGTGAATTGCATTAGTTAAGTATTTCTAATCGAGATGTACCTCGCAGGTATCAGGTCATGAATTTCTTTTCTTGTAAATAACTCTTATCAGTTTTGCTTTTGTCCTCAGTATTAAGCAGCAGGACTGTGACTAGCGACTAGTCTTCCGGACAGGATACAAACGCACTCTATCCCAGTTTCCGTAAACGTCATATCACAGTCACGTCACTAGATGTAGGTGTCATATCCTATGGCATCTTTGGGGGGGGGGGTCATTTGATTCATTTTAAGCATTAATTAACAATCCGTAGGACATCTTCAATGAACTGTATAAAGTTTTATCTATTAATATTCAAGCAATTAAGTAGAGTGCGTGGAGCGGAATATTCCTTTAAGTAAAAATCACTGTTTGTCACAAACTCATTCTCTTTTGTTGAGCCCTATGGTTTATTGATCAAAAGTCTGGGTCACACAAATTCAGCTCGTGGTTTTCAATTAGTAAATTCGGTACGTGTATAATAATATAATTAACATTTCCAGGTCAAAGGAGTTAAAAATAACATCAATTTTGGACAAATTACTGGAATACAAGAGAAGCTGGATACAACATGTAAATAAAATGCCTCGAAATAGATTACCCAGGGCAATGAAACACTACTCCCTACCTGGCAGAAGGAATCATGGTAGACCTTTTGAAGATACTTCTGGTTACGTGAGACCGGAACGGGTCAACAAGTGGCCCAACTCCATGACAGATATATGATGATGATTTCCAGGTCAAAAGTAAAATGTCAGTTTTCAGAGTACATTTCCTCAGTAATTTTAATGCTGTACATTCCGTGCAATGCGATATGCTTCGTATTATAAAGCCAGCAGTATGCACATTACAAAGTATACATAACGTTAGAGTGGCGATGCCAGAGGATGGCAGTCGGTCACGGAAACATGCAAGGCTGGGAACTATAATACTGGAATAGATACCTTGGTTGCGCATATTGCAGGTTTTATAATAACAAATTTACTTAAATATTTATCGATGTTGTGTCGGTGGAACTGCTTGTGTGGCGTCGAAACAAAAAAGGTAGAAGTATTATGATTTGCAAATTGGAAAATAATTAAAACCAACGGTGGAGACGTATTTTCCAACATTAACCAGCGACTTCCTTTGGAACAGGTAAAAAAATCCTTAAACTGTGTTGAAAATGAAATGGGAGTTCTAACTAGTCATTGTGGGAATCAAAGCATTTATATTTTTCACCTGTGTAAAATTCAAAGACAATCAGTGCTGGAATAGGTTTACAATGTAGGTATGAAAGGCGAAGATGATTAGATAATTTAAAATATCGCTGGAAATGGAGCACTTTTGCTCCCACGAATCCTTCTCGTCGCTAATCTTCGCAATATCCGACTGACAGCTAAAAGAGTTCAAAAGATACTACGGAAATCAACACTTATTTACCTCTAGACGTCACCTTGACTACTGTTCCGTCACCACATGCACGCCATCTAACGTGACCTGCACCTAGGTGATAACACGTTTAACGACGTGTGTAATGCTGGGATCCTCGGCAAATATTGTGACTTTTTAAGCATCTAAATATATACACTTTACAGAAGAATACAACCATACTACAGTACTTAAGTCAAGGACTTTCATACTCTGTTATCTAACCCAGCTTGCCAGCCATTATTTTAACACTTTGTATGGTGTCGGACCTTCTAGACATCATCTCGTAATCCCTTATCTACGAGTCTAACAAGAAAATTTATTTGATTTTATATTCTTTTATACACAGAACTATTTCAAGCCATCAATGTAATATTTATGAAATAATTAATATTAGACAGTATTATTTGATGTGACAAGTTAAGTTCTCGCCTTGAATATTGAACGTTACTCTTGTAAAGTTTTATATTTGAATTTCTGTAAGCGGATTGATGACGGTTTAACTAAGAGCCGAAACATGTAGTTGTGTACTATCTTTTAAATATAGGTTGGTTTTACCGCAATATATTGGTTCGCTAATACGAATTCATTGCTAGATATCCCATTGTGTTTTACAATATTAATTAATTAATATATAAGTATTTATTGAATATTCATTCTTTACAACTTTTCTTATTTGTGGTTTATTTAACGATGCTGTCAGCAGCCCACAATATAGCATCAAATGTTAAGATGATCAATGAATAAAGAATAAGAACGGATTGACAGGAAATATCTTGGCCTAATTTCAGATGCCGTCACGACGTTATTCGGAGGGGCTCAGTAAGAGTACGAAGAACATCAGACGGGACAGGCGGCCTTCGGCTTTGGATCCGGAACTTCCTTATTACGAAGCAGGAGTGCTGGCAACTGATCCGCGGCTTTCATTTGTGACCGGTATTGTATACCGTATAGATTACCCTAGAAATTTGGCTTATGTCATTTGTTTAATATAAGGAGGAGCTTAGTAATCTGTATTCTTCATCCAGTATTGTTCGGGTGATAAATCGAGAAGAATGAAAGGGGCGGACCATGTGACACGTAAGGGGGAGAGGAGAGGTGTATGCAGAGTCTGGGTGTGGAAACCTGAGGGAAAGAGACCACTTGGAAGACGCAGACGTAGATGGGATAATAATATTAATATGGATCTTCAGGAAGTGGGATGTGGGGCATGAACTGGATCGAGCTGGCTCAGGATAGGGACAGGTGGCGGACACTTGTAAATGGGGTAATGAACCTTATAATTAGGCTGCTAATGACTTTCTAGCCCTTGCTTCAAACCCTACTGTCGACCCGAGGAATGGACTACTTGCTGCATAGCCCTCTTACAGTTAAAACTGTCCCTTTGCACACCATGAAGGCTTATAAGGGGCTGGAGATCTAGCTCTAATTGTACTTATCTGCGGCACTAGAAAGAGGTAAGTGGTCAGTCTCACGCTCAAGCCACTTTAACCCCGGAAGTAGTGACCCCGGTATATAGTGAATAAGAAATCAGAGCCAGTCTGGGCTTTTTAGAGAGGAGAAAAATCTGTTGCTCCTGCCGGAAATCGAACCCCAATTCCTTTGTTGTCCAACCGTTGCCCATTCTCTACACCTATTAATGTTATCCCGGCGCCGGGTCCTACGTGTGTATACGCTGGCAGTATTGTCCTGCCGCAAAGTTAATGCCATAAATACCATAAATACCGTCAACGTAACATAGAGGCAGCACGTCACTAGTGAGGACGTTAGTCGAGGTTCATGTCGTCCCAGACTACTGGATAAAATGAAACACAAACATAGCTAACAGATCCTTTGCAAACGAGATGAAGTTAAAATATTTTGAAAGGATATTAAGATATCTAAATTGAATTCAGAAAAACAATACGAGCATATTAAAGTCGGCGAACGTTTACTACCATTCGGCTCAGAAACTTCTGTTTTTTCCTTTTGCAATATAAAAAAGTACAGAATAAAATGTACAGATCTATAATTTTGCCCATTGTTTTGATGTGGCAGTGACACTTGGTCTATGACAATACGTAAGAGAAGAAGACAGAGTGAGAATACTCGAGGACAAAGTGGTGAGGAGAATATTTGGAGCTGATTGCGAGGAAGTGAGAGGTGACTGAAGAAAACTGTACAAGAAATGCTTTCATGCGAATTTTGAGGGTTTCGCGGCCTTATAGCTGAGGATTCCGTTCTTACGGTATGTGAGATAGCGTCAGTGGGTAATTTGATTCCGACGGTTCGAGACAACGTAACATCCTCGTCGTCAAGAGTCGATAGGATCTAGACATTCTTCTAAACCCTAGCGAACATCGGAGGTAAAGACATTACCTTGCCCCAATAAGTCGATTTGTGATCCTTCATGTGAGCAGTGTCATGTCCCAGAAGAACGAAATCTCCAAGGTTGTTCATGCTGTTCACTTCTCCCTAAACATTATTTGGATTATCCAAACTAAAAGGATAAGATGGGTGGGCCATGTGGTACGCGTGGGTTCTTGTGAACACGGTAATGAATTTTCAGCGTCTGTAATACGCAGGATATTTCGTGACTAGCTGAGCAACGATTAGCTTCATGAGCTGAGCTCTTTTCCATGAAGTCAGGTTAAATATACGGACACATTGTAACATAATTAACTGAGGTGCTGTGGGAAATGTGAAGAAGACGTTAACCTGTTTTAATCAGAAATATCGCGCTGATATACCTTCGGCGATTCTGTCAGAATATGGCCTAACTGTTCTTGAACTAGATGGAATTTCGGCCATTTTAAAAAGTGACACTGACACAACTTCTACGTAGAGCAGAGGTTAAAACCTGCGGCCCGCCGGATTGTCTTATGCAGCCGCGGCCACATTTGTAAACTGTGTATACACTATAAAAATTGCACAATACTCTAGGCGGTTAGGTATACCAGTTACTATTATTGTTTCACGTCTGGCCCGCGAACCAGCCCACAATAACGGGTGTGGCCCTGTGCCATAAAAAGTTGGACGCCCATGACCTAGAGTGAGTGATACTCGTCCCGTAACTGAGTATATCTTTTCTGGACTTCCCATTTCGTACCTGGAAACAATTCTGGAGCCACAGTAAACGCCGCCATGCACAATGATGACCGCACATTCTAACCAACTCTGCACGAGGCTAAAACCTACCTCTGCTGAGGTTCACAAAAGCCCTTCAGTATTCTAAGGACTTATATATGAGAGCACTTTTATTTTGAACCTTTCCTCGTGAAGTTTTTAAAGAAACGTTAGGAAAAATTATTTCTTATTCCTCTTCAGTGGATCAGTAGAGCAGTTAGCTTCGCAAAAGTAGGCGAGATAACGAATAAATATATATCTTCTACACTTGAAAGTCAGTGCTAATAAGAAAGTCTGCAGAATTTAAAGAGATTCCTACCAGACTTAACGGAGCCACATCCCATAATACCATACTCTTTATACGTAGGTACGGTCATGAGGACTTCAAACCGCGTACTTATTCATAGACTCAGTGCCGGGCTAACACATTGAAATAAGATAGGTTGCTTCTTCACTCCTTTACAGTCACTCTTGCAACTGATCGGGCGCGGCGTAACAGCCACGTTTCGAAGGACAAACATCCCATTTTTTGAAGGGAAAATAAGGAGTCATCCCGTCGGAGCATGACAGTAGTTGTAAGTGTTCCCTCTCCTACGTTTCCTCTTGCACTAATAACCTCAAATGACTTCGCGCGCAAATACCATTTTACGTCGGCAGCGACGGAGCGACTGCTGTAACTTGAACAGTAGCGACGAGAAATCGCCTACTTCCAGCGAGCAATCGCGCTGGGGAAAGATCAGACAAGCTTTACCACCCGCACATCTTCCCCCCCCTACCCCCCCCTTCCCCCGCGACCGAAAAAAACGGATGATGTCAGGGAGGGATTAGGCTCATAGAAGAAAAATACCATGAACTGTCGGTGCTTGTCCAAGTGGAAGTTAGAAAGTAATGTGTTTGTTTGTTTTGATTGTGATGGACAGCACGGTGGTTCTCGATTATTCTATCACTTGTGCTGAGCAGTCGACAGGCAACCACTGCACCACTATGAACTGTTTGTTTGGCTAGTAACTCAAAATTGTGAGCAATATGCTCTGTATATGTCTCTCAGTCTCTTCTAAGTCCGTGTCTCGAAGACGTGTACCCATGTTTTGTGTAAATATGATATGGAACGAGTAATTATACATGGAAGTTACTTACTGCGTCTACGTGATTAACTGTACATACTGGAAGACGCCCTTCTATTTCCACCACAACGACCTCTTTTCTAGTATCCATTCAAATAAAAAATCCTTCTTTCTATAGTTTCGTTGCCCAAGTTTCCAATTTCGACGGTGATTTTCCCTGAAACCTGAAAATTTGATGGACGAGAAGTTTACGATGTTTCATGTTCAGTTTTATTATCGGACTCATCTTTCAAAATTTATCATCTTTCGCACTGATAATTCAATTGAAATGTATCACATACGAGGGTATTAACCCCATTCATGTTAACCTAAGGTTTATTGCCAGTTCAAGAAAGCCCATCACTAAGAGTTTGTACTGTGCCAGAGAAATCCAGTCAACGTCTTCGAAAATTAATTATACGATGATATGATTGGCTTTAATAATATTCTTCCATTTTGTTCTTCCAACTTTTCTAATTAAATTTTGTATGCACTCCTGCCTCTGCCATGCCCCGTCTATTTCATCCTCCTTCATTTTATCGTCCTAATAAATGGAGGAATACAAACTATGAAGTTCACTATCATGCAAAATTTTCAACACTCATATTATTTTCTGTCTCTTACAGGTCAATATACCTTTCGGCATCTCCTTCTTACGTAACTTCAGTTTATGCTTTCCCCACAGAATGACAAAGTCCCATACCCCCCTCCCCCCAAAGAACTGGCAAAACTGTATTGTTAGTTGTATTTTTAAATCTTAACATTTCAGAAGGGAACTCGAAACATACTGATTTAAATGGTAGCAAGCAATCCACACATATGAGGTGCTCTTATACTGAAGATGCTGTGCTTCTGCGATGTGACGCCATGTCGACTAGCACATAGTTGCTAGCGTTTCGAAAGATCTATTGCCCTTGTCTTCAGAAATAAGCAGTCCGGGAGGAGGCTGCTTGCTCATGAAGATAAGTGCTATAAGATCCTTCGAAACATCAGGAACTTAAGCGTGCAATATGCGACATGGCATAACATCCCAGAAGACTTGAATGAATGCTCAGCAACGCCGCTCTCAGATTTCCAAACCTCGCATTCCTCTTACTGTCTTCGTGCATGAAATTTCGATACTCTGCAGTCTTGGCCAAATATCTGAACTTTTTCACAATTTCGAAGTATTTCACAGATGTCCCTGGATTAAGGCTTTATTCCGCATTGTTACGACCGTACAGATCTGAATTCGGTGAAAAGCTAAGCATTAATGGACGTCTCATCTTTCGGGTTTGGTTTTCGTATGCACAATCTCAAGAAAGGAGTGGAGCTCAAATGACCTTATGACCTTAAACGGGTCACTGTAGTGATTCACTCCGCATGATAATTAACCACGATAAACATAAGTGATACTCGGCGACTGGGGACGTCGCCACATTTCTTATGATCTCCTGTTTTGGGGCAAACCATTTTAGCTTCAGTTCTTCTGGTGTCTTTCTAACTGAGAAATGATTTTGAAAGAGGGAATCCTTTAGACTTCTGAGTGGAAATTTTCCCATCGCACAAGGTGATATCAACACTTTAAAGTCCAGTGGTTATTATATAATGCACCACTTTCTGCAATATTAAGAAAATCTGCATATTGACCACCCAGTGATTTCATATATTCAGTATTATTCTTAGTAAGATAGGCACTTAAAAGAACACAAGGAATTTATTGATGGTGTTCTAAAAAGTTACATTTCATCCCATGTTTTGATCAAGACCCTAGAAGTGGATCGACATGGTTGGCTGAACAGTCCGAGGAGGGTACGGTGAAATTTTAAATGAGCAATGCGGGGACCGCAGAACAAGTCCCTGTATTTTGTCTGGCCGCCACACAGCTAATCAGTAGGAAACTTGGTGAAATACATTTGGCATTAACCCTCTAAATAATAATCTCGACTGGCCATTACCAAAACTGTGACAAAAGGAAGCAGACCCTAGGTCAGGTTTGCTCAACCTGAATCTCCCGGACAACATGCTGATCGCGGCAAAGTTTTCTGTTGCTCGCTGAGACTTTTGAAACGTGAAAAGTGTTTTATCCCTTTCCTTGGTAAGGCCTAGATAGCACGCCGCTTAAATTTTGGAAAAGTATGAACACTTTGTTTATGGGCCGGATAGCTCAGTCGGTATAGCGATTGACTACAGGCTGGACGGTCCGGGTTCGATTCCCGGTGGGGACGGGATTTTCCGCCCGTACAGACCGGCCCTGGGGCCCACCCAGCCTCCTGTAAAATGGGTACCGGGTCTTTCCCGGGGGTAAAGTGCGGCCGGGGCGTGCTGCTGACCACTCACCCCCTTTTAGTGCCGCGGTCATGGAAGAGTAGAGCTATACCTCTACCCACTCTCTGGGCCACACCGGGCCAGTAACGGGATCACTTTACCTTTCCTTATGAACTCTTTGTTTATGGAGGCTTACGTAAAATTACTAAATCATTTCGTAGAAATGTGTTAAAGAGCGGTGACACCTTAGACTAGGTTGTGAATTACATTTTCTTTTATATTTTTTCCTATTATGATCAGCATATTTTTGTTGGACATAATGTATAGAAAAATACACAGGAACAAATTGTACCTACTCCATCATTCATTCTGTGCATTGAATTTTACGTTGCCCGCACCACGTTAGAGGCTGAGCAGACCGGATCTAAATTATCTTCAACTCTTCCCTCAAAGGGAGGGGCATAAGTCATCTACATTTTAAAGACGGCGAAACAGTGCATCTTTTGGTCCTGTCGGAATTTATTTTGGATGAGTCATACAGCCTTGGTTGCCATGCAATAGAGTTTAATTCCCCGTATGGACTTATCACGCAATGCCAGAACCTTGATCCTGGAGATGAAGTTGATTCCACGTTACTTTCAGATTAGGCCCTCGGACATTATTTTGCAAACAGCTACTACAGTTCACGGCACATTCAAGTGAGCATAAACTGAAAACTTTCATACAGGAATTACAAATGTTGTTGCATCTAATTCCGCAGAAAGCCATTCCACATTCTATAAACGCCGCAATGGGCTCTTATCTTCAGTCAGAATGCATAAAAACTCAACCAGCTTATCTTAGTTCATAATGTGTCTCGATATTGCCAGTCACACACAACACAATACTTGCGATCAGAAGAGAACTGCGTTCTTCTGTGTTATTACGCAGAGAGTAGTGGTAATTTCTTACCGACGTTTCGGAACAACCTATCCGTCCAACCTTCAAGGGTCAAGAATCCATTGTATATTGTATATTTTTAATGTAAAACGGTGCAGATCTCCTAGCACGATACTTAGTTTCTGTTTATGTTCTTGTTCTTGTGTAACTGGCCTGATGATGACCTATGTACGAGGTAGAAACTAGTAGCTAGACAATAAACTGATCGCAAGGAGTGTGTTGTTGAGTAACTGGAAATATCGATATACGTTATGCATGTTACACGAACGGGGGTGGTCCATACAAAATATCTTCGTTCATCCCTTGGTTTCAAGATGACAGCGTTCTACACTCTTCCTTTCATGTTTATACAAGATGTCTCAAAAGTCACTATCTATTTTGAAAAGTAACGAGAATTAAGAAAAACGGGTTTAGGTCATGAAAAATATATTTATTTCGAAGTAAATTTGCACACTTGCGTAATTTATAAATTTTCCATTCCAGACCCATATCACTGATGATGGACGTGGAAGAACGAGTGTGCGTGGTAACATGCGAGATAAAAGGCATGAAATGCGAGAAAATTAGAGAAAATTTTGAGAGGAAATTTCGTACGAAAGGTCCAACATACAAGGCTATTCGTGACTTATTAACGATATTTCAGAGAACCGGATCTGTGCATGATGGCAGCAAAAATGGACGCCCAAAAAAATCTGGGGAAAGAACCGAATGGGTTCGAGAAGCATTTGAAGAGGATCCGCAATTATCTGCTTGTAAGGCATCTAACATATTAGAAATTCCACACGCATCAATCCACAGAATTCTACGATGTGATTTGAAAAAAAAAATTCCATACCACATTCAGGTTTTCACAACTTGCAAGAGGAGGATTATCCACGCAGAGCAGCAATGTGCACTGAGCTCATTGATCAAATTGAAAGTGTCAGTTTAATCAACAAAATTTTGCTCAGTGATGAAGCGACCTTCCAGACATGTGGAAAGGTCAATCGACGAAACTGTCGCGTTTGGGCGGACGAGAAACCACCTGATTTTCTTGAATGGGAACGAGACGCACCGAAAGTGAATGTCTGGCTTGGTATGACTCAGTCAAAGGTGTGTGGACCTTTCTTCTCTGCACAGGCTACGGTTAGAGGACCTGTGTATCTTGACACGCTTGAACAATTCCTCGAACCTCAGCTTCTTACAGATGGCATTCTTGGCACAGTAGTTTTTCAACAAGATGGAGCACCGTGCCATTATGCAGTAATTGTACGTGATTATCTTGACAGACGCTTCCTCGTTCGCTGGAATGGTCGTGGAAGAACACAACCATGGGCAGCACGTTCACCGGATTTAACACCATTAGTTTTTTTTTTCCTGGGGTTTCATTAATTCTAACGTGTATACTGGTAGAAGAATTAGTGATTTAGCCGAAATTCGAAATCGTATTATCGATGCAGTTCACAAAATAAAACCTCAAATGCCGTAAAGTGTGTTCCGGGAAATAATTTATCGCTTTGAGCTCTGTAGAGATACTGGTGGTCGCCATGTGGAAACAAATAGCACCAATTCTTTGTGACACTTACTTTGAAATAAACATATTTTTCATGCCTTAACCCCGTTTTTCTTAATTCTCATTGCTTTTCAAAATAGATAGTGACTTTTGAGACACCCTCTGTGTGCCACAGCCGTTGTCGAGATTATTTTTGCGCCTTTTCGGAAGTTCCTTTTCCATCTCCTCGCACTCTCCTTCCTTCTAAAAGGTACTAGATAGTTTATCGACAAAGTTGCAAGTATCTGAAGCCGAAAGTGACGTGCCTGCAGCCTTCCACTGTCTTTTCCACCCCTACTTCCCACACCGCAAAATTACAGTTGATCCACCAAGTAAGTTTATTAATAAAAAATATCTAAATTAATAATCTGGAAAAAGATTGTATTCATTACATCCATACCACATATTCGCCTTTATTAGGATTTAACACATTGCTTAAGGGTGTAATTACAACATGGGCAGCATCAAGGCGTACTCTCTTGTTCTTCTCTTCTTCTTCTTCTTCTTCCTCTTTTTCTCCTTCTTCTGTGGCACTAGAGCCCAATGCGTTTCAGGGCTTCCTGCTTTTCAGGTTTATGAAGCTTAATTACAGATGTTTAGTTGGAATCCTTGGATAAGGGATCGGCCGTCGCAAGGCATCTACCTATATAGGTCATCACAAAGAATAAATGGAGGCATATTTCATTCCCCACAAGAGATACAAACACACGACCACAGTTTCTGAATGGTACCCTAGGGTATACAGCACACATTGTAAGGAGAACCGACAAAGTACAAATATTTCACTTTATCTCCCGATGCTTTTATAAAAAGCACATCCTCTTCGGCACTTGGAACTATCTCGTCTTTAAACAGAATAAACCCTACATCTGGTATAAGTGGGTCAGGTAAAGCTGGCTGTGGGTTTTTAACGACCCTTGTTTTCATCTGCAATGGTCGTTGACTGGTATGTACTAATCATCCTGTGTACAGTTCTTGTGATATATAACTTTAAGTGAGAAACAATGAAGTAACGAAGTTCCTTTAAAATTTATGTAGTGGAACTTCCTACAGTCAGCCCACACAGCGGCGAATGACAGGATAATTATTGGATAATGAATTAGAAGGGGCAGTATTGAATATTATGTCGACATTTGGCTGGAAAAAGCGAGATTTGAGTCTGGGATCTCCCGAGAACTAAATGTGTGCTGGCCTCTCGACCGTGACGTTTCTTGAAGAAGCACAGAGAAGATCACTGGAACTATTGACCTACTTCCGCAAAACAAGGATTTGATTGCGAAAGAACAGGCGAATGCTGCAGCAACAAGTGTTCTTTGCCTAGTTTGGTTACAGGGCAGAATTCACGGAATGGAAAAATGGGTCTCAGTTTCACAGACGCTATATCCATATTGACATTTCGCCCAGCCTGTGTTAGATTCAGTCTGTTTCATCCCAATTTTTTCTTAGTCTGTCGACATTTTGCCCTTTTTTCGTTTAGTACAGTCAAGTGTTTACCCAGTATGCATCTTTTTTTTTTGTGGCGCAACAGCTGAAATCGGGCCTAAGCCGCCTCATTATTGGTGTGTATAGTCAACGCACAATTAGATACACACACACACACACACTCACACACGCACATACACACTCACACACACACACACTCACACACACACACACACGTTCGCTCACACACACACGCTCACACACACACACACACACACGCTCGCTCACACACACACACACACACGCGCACACACACACACACACACACACACACACGCACACTCACACACACACAC
>Ga0123354_10009524_pt1 | contig 14886 bp, 8 predicted proteins | sample TergutLab28metaG_2_FD_97872 | JGI IMG/M metagenome (GOLD analysis project Ga0123354, IMG submission 97872) | Labiotermes labralis P4 segment gut microbial communities from Petit-Saut dam, French Guiana - Lab288 P4 | ecosystem: Host-associated > Arthropoda: Insects > Digestive system > Gut ...
ATGTTTATAAAAAAAACCCGGGAGAAACATTGTTGAAAACGTTCAAAAAAAAAGAAGAAAAAAAAAAGGGGCCCCCCCCCCCCCCCCAGCAACTTGTTTTTCATTTCTGCCGCTAGGCTATGCGAGTGTATGCAGTGAGAAAATGGCCGCTACGGGGGAGAAGTCGTCTTGTGCTTTGGAATATCACACGAGTAAGTCTGTGGTTACAGTGCAACGCGCGTTTCGTGCAAAGTACGCAAAGTACCATTGCCACGTGACCTCGCTGACCTAAAGGCACGGATCATTGCAGCAGTGAACAATATCGATGCAACCATGTTGACGCGTGTGTGGCAAGAACTTGAATATCGTATCGGTGTGTGCCGTGTCACCAGTGGTGCACACATCGAACAACTCTAGTTGTCATAAAAAAAACTTTTTCAGTTTTCCTGTGTCTGTAAATAATCCCATTAAGGTAGGTTCTTTGGTTTTATAGTTATAAATGTTTGTAATCACGGAGAACATTATGAAACGCCCTGTATAATGAAATAGAGTTTCCAACTATAAAAACTGTTCTGCCAAAACATAATTAACTTCTGAATCTGAATCTCTGATGTGTTTTACATTCTCGGTGAACATGGTAGCACACCTAATGAAGCATCGGCGGACGACAAAGTGTTTCGCGAAAGCCAAACTGTCGACGAGTGTTTTGATTTAATAATGGAGCTACTCAGTCAGTCTACTAAAGTTTTCTTCCAAATCTCCTTATTTGATGGAACGGTCTTTATACGAACACAAGGCAGTGCCAGGTAACTCAAATTAAATATGAGCAGGTTTAAGGTCTAGACAGCATAAACAAGAAAGCTGTGGCCAATTACCTATGAAAGGCGTGTGGTATTAAATAAATACACGACAGAAATGCTTAACGCAAAATACAGGTTTATCTATTGATGTCAATTATTACCGTCAGTTATGGCTCTGAATTATGCTTACATAAAGCAACAAAAAACTATTAAATAGAGAGATTGCACGTTGCATTAATACGCGCTGATTTGTTGACGATAGTAACGTGGAGAACGTGGATTGGACTTATCTGGCTAAGGCTACGGATCCGTGGTGGGTCCTTATGACACTGAACTTTTGGATTTCGTAACAAGGTAAGGAGTATCTTGACTAATTGGACAACTACTAACTTCGCAATGATGGCTCCGCTCCTTGAAGACACTGGGTGGTCATCCGAAACCTCCTCCAGACCGCAGAAGACAAACGAATTCGGGAATGGACACGACTTGAGGCTGTTCGATAGCCACCTGAGTCAGTAAGTTCTCTTAGAGTGCAGTGGTAATGAATTTTGGAGCACTTTTATCATGATTATTCTCGGGTTTATAATCAGTGCTTACTCACCCCCTTCCAGTGCCGCGTTCATGGAATAGTAGAGCTATGCCTCTACCCACCCTCTGGGCCACACCGGGCCTGTAACGGGATCACTTTACCTTTACCTTTTATAATCAGTGTTTGTTTCAAATATTTTTCTTTCGGTCTACTAACGGAGCCGTGGCAGATGGATTCCATGAGCATAATGCACTATAATGTGATTATTCCATCGATGCTGTACAAATTTTTTCCCTAACGGTCATTTAATATTCCAATCGCTAAAAAATTTCCATAGAAAAACTCTGATGGAATAATTATTACATTACATCTGTGCAGTAAGCACCGCGGAAATGTTACCACTTAAAGCTGGTTCTCATTTATAACAACAGCAGAGTGCTTTGTGAAAGCCCATACAGTAAATGTCAGTACTTGATCCTTAGCGTTGTGTTTAATGACAGTGGTCAGACTGTGGTTTAGTGTTACTTTGGTTCACTGCCTTGCCCCTAACACTATTTTGTGTCTACGTAAGCGTTTTAACACTATCATGCGTCACATTCAGTGTGTGCTGATCCACAGAATAGCCAATACACGCTGAATACGACCCATGATAGCGTCGAAACTCGATGCAGGCACAAAATAGCGTCTAAACGCAAGGCAGTGGAACAGAATAACACAGTACATGTTGAGAATGTTAAACTTTCAATCGTGGTAAGAAATCCCAGTGCAAATTGCATGAGAATCTTTGATACAGAGCGGAAATATTGCAATTTAGGTAAAGCAAAGTTTCACACGTTTTGTTGCAAAGTTTTTTTTTTTTTTTACAATTTAAACGTCATCTTCTCCGGTTCACGGCACACTGGTTGCCAATCTGTAAGGTATTCTACAGCGTACTTCCCAGTATCTTTAGTGGAAATATGCAATAAAATTTTATCGCTGAAAGCTAAGTAGCTGCTACTAAATGTTATCTGTTCACGGTTCTCAAGTGACGTAAAATGCATATACGTACATTAATCCACATCTGCCTAGCAGGCCTATTGTTTATCTCAACCAGGTGTATCATAATGAAAGCTAGAGGCTTTTAGGACTCCGATGGAATAGTTAGGTCCATCCTACGGCTGCCAGTCAGTGAACAACGTGTGTCTGTCCCTCGATCTCCTATTGCACTATTGATATGCATGTCACACGTTCTTCATATGAAGGGACGCCATAATATTCAAGTAATACTCCGCCGCAATACCATAACCATGGATAAAAATGATTTCAATAGATGACTATGACAATTTGGTCGATTATTGTCGATAATAATCGATAAAACGACCCCTGGTGTAAGACACGCACTCCTTCTCACCAATTGTATTATGCATGCCAGTGTCCTCTAAAACGCAAAGCAGATATTTTCGGTCGTTATGTTCAAGCAGCCTGATACCTCCATATATTTTTTTTTCTGTAACTTCGTACATATCTAGCAGCCTACACGGCGTCATATCCCACCGTGAAGACCGCAGACCTCGCTGCTGGGGTATTTGTGTTTTATTTAATGGCGCTGTATACCGTTCTATCTATAAGCAAAGTGTCGAACACGGTAAGGTGACAGTGGATAATGAATTGAAAATGCTGGAGGTAGGCCTACCGAGGAAAAACACGAAATGTATCAGAATATTCGGTATCCCCTCAGCTTTCGAAGCAAGTGCTTCATGCCTCGGTATCTTACATATTTTGGTAGCTTTTCGTAAACTCCGGTATGAAAATTATGCCACTGGATAATGCTACATCTTGATACTTTTTTAATTTATGTGATTTACAGTATTTGCAACGCCAGAGTGCAAACTTGTGAGGTGGAAGCAACAACATTGTCACTGAACCTAGGTTCAGATGCTTTTTTTTTTAAAAAATTGGCATATTTTATTAGAGTATTTTTTTTTAATGGATATTGATAACATGGCGACTAGTACATTTATTGGTCAGGGTGGTAAATGGAGAATCATTGTAACGTCTCTTCTCGAATTCTCTGCTAGGAGAACCAGTGGTCTTACAATATAGGCATTGATAGGCCTCAAACCCTCCGCAACCATAAAATGTACAGAGTCCAATACGAGTCGGCCTACCTAACACTTGTAATCCGTCTTTTCTCATTCCTGCAGTTGAGCTGAATTTTACATGCGCGTCATCTACAGGGTTATTCGAAATGATTGCCGGGGTTTTAACAACTTGTCATACACAATATACTTGAGATAGGAGCATATTTTTTTATTTAATCGAACAACACTCCACGTTTTTGTTACATACCTTACAGGTGCTCTACATGTGCACCCTTTGTGATTCTACAAACATCAACACGATCATCGAGTTCTTTCCAAACTGTTTGTAGCATGTCAGCGGTGATGGTTTGTACGGCGGTTCTGATTCGTACCTTCAGTTCCGGGCTACTTGCGGGAAGAGGAGGAACATAAACCTCATCCTTGACATAACCCCATAGAATGAAATCACATGGGGTTGTGTCTGGAGAACGAGGTGACCAGGCGAGTTAAAACCCCGACAGTCATTTCCAATAACCCCGTATATCGGAGTTCAGTAGTTAGAAACCGGCAGTGAGGCAAAATCGTACGTCACCTTTTAGGCTACTTTGGCTACTTTGTCTTAAGTACTTAATGCCTGGATTGTTAAAGACTACATTAGACTGTGATACCACACTCAACCGATTTATTACTATCTAAAGAGGAAAACACTTTATTTCTGAACGTATATAAACATAAATATGAATGTAATATTCTTATTACCATGTTTTAGCGAGGCACTGCTGTGCACAAAGCTCAGCGTTGTACTTATTAAGCTGTTCCTCTACAGCAGCCAAAGTTAAAGTTAATATATCTCCTTTTTATCAAATAAGTGGCGATTTTGGTGAACAGCGTTTCAGAATCCAGAACTTCTCACACTAATGAATGGTTTAGTACGTAAGAACAATGCTGACAATTTACAACTTGCTACACTGATTTTCTTTTAGCCGTAATGTTCTTTCTGGTGTTTCAGGAATGCACATCAATCTCGGTAATTTAATACAAAAATTTCGAACACTTTGCTATTTGGGTCGAAATCACCTGCGACAGCTTAAATTCGTACGTTGCAGAAGCTGTTTATATACTCCTGTTGCTTGTTTCAAGACAAGTGTTGAATATGGCCCCTGTTTCTGTACAGACAGCGCACAGTATGCATTAGGCAAGCGTTCGTACATATCCCACGCGGGAGCAAGGAACTCCCAATCTCTCAGCGGATGGTACGTCACATTGTAATGGCACTGCAACTATCGGCATATCCGAATTCCAGTTTTATCTTCTAGGCTAATAGGACGATTTACAGAAATATAATTTTGCCTGTTCTTTTGCATGGGCGTGAAACTTGGTCACTCACATTGAGGAAGGAACGCGGGCTGAGGGTGTTTAAGAATAGGTTGCTGAGCAGAATATTTGGGCATAAGAGGGACGAGATAACAGGTGGATGGAGAAAACTACATAATGAGGAGCTTAATGATCTGTACTCCTCACCAAATATTATTCCGGTGATCAAATCGAGAAGAGAGGGATGAGCTGGGAATGTAGCATATATTGGGGAGAGAATATGTGCATACAGGGTTTGGGTGGGGAAACCTGAGGGAAAGAGATCACTTGGAAGACCCAGGCGTAGACGGGAGGATAATATTAAGATTTGTCTTCAGGAAGTGGGAAGATAGAGCATGGACTGGATCGACCTGGCTCAGGATAGGGACAGATGGCGGGCACTTGTGAATGCGGTAATGAACTTTCGGGTTCCATGAAATGCGGGGAATTTCTTGACTAGCTGAGAACCGGTTAGCTTCTCAAGAAGGGCTTTGCTCCGTGGAGTAATTAAGTAAGTAAGTATAGTGGGATGGTAGTCCCTACATCGAGAAGATCGTCCAAATTCCGTCAATGCCCGTTATTGCATCGAATTAATAATGATAAATGGAGCTGCTCGTGTTAACATTTTGCTGTACCTGCGAACCGAGATTTCCAACAAATGTACAGCGGCGAAACGTCCTCTTAATCACAAGCATTAAGTGAGAACACAAGTGTGTGATCTGATGCCCTGTGTGTAGTCTGTATGTCCTGCTCCTACGTCTCGAAAATGTATTAAACATTGCAAATATTATCTTTATCGTTACACCGTGCATTTCCTAGAGTCATTTAATTAGCACACCAACTAATGCACACACGACGCACACCCACTGTCAGGCGCATTCCCAGCAACGTACTCTTACACAATACATGCTGCCACAGCACCAAGTTAATGTAAGGAAATTAATCAGTGAGTGTTTTTAAAAATGTGACTTTAGCAAGGAACAGTGTCGCTCCCTGAAGATGATCTTAGGATCGAAACATGTTGGAGCGATTTTAAATGTTTTGATGTAAAAATTTTATATATGTGCATTAGTTGGTGTGCTAATTAAACGATTGCAAATACTGTTTGTTGTTTATCGCCGTAGGCCTATATGTTACATAAGGAAGAGATATATTTACCTACGAGTATAATATACTATATTTTATTCTAAATTTTGGGTTTGAGAATATTACTGCATGAGGACTGTTTTATTTGCATGTCAGAATATCTTCAAATTATCTTATTCAAAACAATATTAAATATGAAGTAACTTGAAATGCCAACTTTATGCAACAAGGTGATTTTATTGATGTATTCTTAGCTCGACATGTTTCGGGTACATACGCCCATTATCAGGAGCATTAGATGTTTAGTTGCAGCATATGGTTTTCTGCACCGAGTTTCTGGATGGGTGGTGTTCTTGAGAGCCGCTGCGTAGGTCGTGTGTACGGTGCGGATGGTGCATGGCACCATCCGCACCGTAAACATCAGCTCTCAAGACCACCACCCATCAACACACTCGGTGCAGAAAACCATATGCTGCAACTAAACATCTAATGCTCCTGATGATGGGCGTATGTACCCGAAACATGTCGAGCTAAGAATACATCAATAAAATTAACTAGTTGCATAAAGTTGGCATTTCACTTTATTTCATGAGGAAGATGCACGGTCAAACAACCCTCAATATTAAATAGTCACATACAACTGTGCTTTTATTTTAAGCTACATGTTTCGGTCCAGATATCGACGGCCATCAGGCTAAAAAATACACTATCATTAAAGGGCAGGTAAAAAAATGCAACATACAAAAAAAACCACCATGTTTTATGTACGATCCCACAGTTTCAAAATATTTTTATTTTACAATAAAATAGTAAAATTGTATATGGTCCATGGTAGTGGGGATATAATGTTAATACCGCCTTTTGTTGTTAGCGCCTAGAAACAAACGGATGATGGAGGTAATGTAATGTAATGTAATGTTTATAGATGGCCGATATCTTGACCGAAATATAGAGCTTTTAAGTGAAAACACAGTTGTGTCTGACTGAATTTTTAATATTGGTTTGAATGTTTTTTTTCTGCAGGCACGACGGGATGATTTCCTGTTAAGCTGAAGTGTCAGCTGTAACATGACCAAACACAGTTACGGTGTCAGCTTTCAACCCTTTATTACAGGTCTTGTAGTTGAAGTGTTGATCCATCTATTAGGCCATAGTAATCGATTTCTTTACTTATCAATTTTACTTTGCCCTCATGTTAAAATTTACCTAATCGACTACAGACTCATTTATCAGCCAGAATGAACTTCTTGTTGGTTATTCAAAAATTAGACTATACATTTTCTATCGTATAAGGTATGTTCATATACAAGGCATTTCTTCCTCAGGTGAGTTGTTGTCACTTTCGTGTAGCGGTTGGTCTATTCATGAAGTAACTTTGAATTGCAAACGAAATCCTGTCGTATCAACCCGATTTCAATTTGGAGTTTTAAAACTAGTCGAATGCTTGGCGATTCTACTTCGTATATGAGGGGGTTCACTTTCAGAACGCTTTCAGGACCCATAATACAATAATTTAGATCACGTTACTGTCCCCATTCCCTTCACGAGAACTGTAAGACAGCACATTGAAACCCTTCACGACGCCGTCCTTCCTTACCCGTTCCAAATCATCCTGCTTGTTGACGCAAAATAAATCATTCGCGTGAGATATTCTGAGATTCTAGTAGCAATGCATGTGAATATAACGGTCTGTATGGATGTCAAGCTATGTAGATTGATATGTATTAAATGTAAAGTGTTCCCTTCACAGGCCCGGTGTGGCCCAGAGGGTGGGTAGAGGTATAGCTCTACTCTTCCATGACCGCGGCACTAGAAGGGGGTGAGTGTTCAGCAGCACGCCTTGGCCGCACTTTACCCCCGGGAAAGACCCGGTACCCTTTTTACAGGAGGCTGGGTGGGCCCCAGGGCCGGTCTGGACGGGTGGGAAAACTCGTCCCCACCGGGATTCGATCTTGGACCGTCCAGCCCGTAGTCAGTTGTTATACCGACTGAGCTACCGGGCCCACTATATGTATATATATTATATACATATATACGAAATACCTATGGAGGCGGCAAGTTCGTCTGATATCTGGCTGCTTTTCTACCAAACTACGCGGCATTACATCTCCGACGACCGAATCACCAAAAGCTATCCAGTTGAGACCATAGCGGCATAGCTATAAGTTTTACTCCCTACGCAAAGTTTGTAGATACGCCCTGTGTTATAAAATTGTAAATGCACTTGATTTCCAAATAAAGTTCATTGTTTAAATCTCATTTGCTCTTTGAGCTCTTGCTTATACGTTACAATTCGCCTGAACAGTGAGTGAAGCTCAGTAAATGCAGAAACAATAATTCTTTGAGATAGGCTCGTTTAGTTCCCCCGTACTTACGGGCCTCTGTGCTTTGCATTCTCATTGTAGATGGTAGCTACGTCACCGTTTAGAGCGAATGAGAAAATTAATCAAGAAGAATTAGCATTCGAAAGTGCCTCTCCTCTAATAAAAGTTCTTCTTGAATGTAATTACATAAATATAAATGGTCTGCATAAATTCACTAATCGAAATAAGGTACAGAAAACTACAATATAATTAAGAACTTTACTTACTGCATGACAGCCGTACATGATCACACATCTTACCAAGCAAGTTAATTCGGAAGATTGTTAAGGCTTATATTTATCAAGTTCAGTCCATTTACTGAAAATATGGTCCGTTTTCTGTGTTAGTATGATCTTATCTTGTGTGTTATCAAGTCTGAGCACTTCACATGTTAGCGGCACTTGTTAATATACACGCGCTGATGCGGCATTTGTTACGTCCAGAAGAGTTATAGAATTTTCCGAGGCTATGACGAAGCACCTGCGTTACGATATGATAACCCTTGATCCTTTTCGTATTGTAGAACAACAGAACGCCCAACCGATTCCCTCTGCGGCCCGACGCGTACTGTACAACACGCCCGCATCCCATCTGCGCCGCTCACCGTTCTTTCTCACTCTCACCCACGGTTATCTCATCTCTCTCACCTCCACCCCCGCACACTTCGGACACTACTGATTACACCGGATGGCTGCCGTGGCAAAAAGTTTGCGTGTCCAGTTTTCATTTCACGGAAAGAAACTTAATAGACGTTGCATTACCCCCCCCCCCCACCTCAAACCCCTCTTCACCCATTCCCTGAACGTCTGTCTTCCTATCCGTTTAAAATTCAGACAAATTACTTATATCAGTGCTGCTCTGAACTTCGAAGCCTTCTGTATTACAGCCCTTTTGTCGGACACACATCGACACTGCATCAATTACTCGTATTTATTTAGAGATGTAAGAAAGCTTGAGAAGAAGTGTAAGTTAGGATACGTAAGCAAGGCATTGAAAATGTGCTGATTTCGCTCATTTATTGCATTATCTCGAACGAAAAAGAAGACAAATTTTAATAAAGCATGAAAGGTGATCGCAATCTAGTAAAATGTATATATATATATAAGTATGTATTATACATGCTTCAGACCGGCCCTGGGGCCCATCCAGCCTCCTGTAAGATGGGTACCGGGTTTTTCCCGGGGGTAAAGTGCGGCCGGGGCGTGCTGCTGACCACTCACCCCCTTCTAGTGCCGCGGTCATGAAAGAGTAGAGCTATACCTCTACCCACCCCCTGGGCCACACCGGGCCTGTAACGGGATCACTTTACCCTTTTATTATACTTGCAGATCTCTGGATCTAGAAGGTCTCATTTAATTATTATCGACAGAAAGGAACTTCGCTTAACTTCGAGTGTGATTGAAAGCCTGTTGTTGACGATGGTTGAACATAACCACTTCAGAAAATTGCGCACAGCCTAACAAGTATGCAACGTTTCTTCCTTCTGTTTAACTAGTTCGTAAACCGCACATTTTTTCCGCTATAGGACTGTAAGAAAGGTCGCTCCTATACTTGGATAGTTTCATTCGAAAGGTCCATAAAAACGCATATAGGCGTTCATGTAAAGTGTTAGTTACTTTGTCAGTCTTACCCACAACTGTAATAAGGAATCTCAGTAAATTTCCTCACTTATAACCATGACAGTACGTTTACCAATGCTCGATCTGCGGCATGCAGACGGACAAAGGGAGAATGATTTTAATAGTCGCTTCACAGAGATGAAAAAGCGCCTAAATATTTAAATTTGATCCCGTGCCAAGCAAATACATGACAATTGACAACTCGCATCACTACTTCACTCACGTGACAACTGACAACTCGCATCACTACTTCACTCACGTGACAATTGACAACTCGCTTCACTACTTCACTCACGTGACAACTGACAACTCGCATCACTACTTCACTCATGTGACAACTGACAACTCGCATCACTAATTCACTCAGGTGACAACTGACAACTCGCAAAACTAATTCACTCACGTGACAACTGACAACTCGCACCACTACTTCACTCAGAACGTTTCGTGTGACAGTAGGCAGCTCAGCGGTCACCTTATTCCATTTTGCCGTGAGTTGGGGTCCACGTGTTTTAGGTTGATGTATTGCAATTAATATTTGGTTTTTACTCACCATATTCAACGAAGGTTCTCGAAATATTTTCCTTCGGCTCGCAGACAGACACCCTTGTGAGTTACGTGACCCGACAGGCAGGGGCTAGCGACAGCTGTCAGATAAAATAAAATAATGTCCTACGTGGGTGAGGTAGGTTTGTGTTAGATAAGCCGAGACATCGCAATCAGCGGTGTAACAACGAGGCTGTGGGCTGGACGAAGGGTTTCGTAGTTTGTTCGCGACACGGGCAAGCACTTTTTCTGTTTTCTGAAAAGCCCGGACTAGACCGCGCACCACTTAACCTCGTGTTCAGTTGGTAAGGTAAAAAGCTTTTCCACAGTTAAAGTTGTTGGGACGTGAGACTGTTTCCTTACCGCCTTACGGTTTCAAGTTTAAGTATACGTGGATGTATACTTGTGCTTCTTCATTTGCCTTCATGGCTTGCCTGGGACACCTTTACCTCATTATTTGTGTTGGGTTGTTGCGTACTCTTACCTTATGTGTGCTGGCTGATATTAGTGTCCACGTTACAGAAATCTGAAGTCCGCTTCTAAAGGCATAAACGAATACCAGCGCTTGTGACTGGAGCTCTTGTAAGCTTTAAACAGGGAACCACATACAAACTACCAATTTTAATGGAACGAGCAACGAAAGCGCATCATATCTCTGTTTGTTTTGTATTCATTTCCATGCCGAGAAAGAGATGTCGGTCCGCAATTGCTAATCTGTTTCTGAGCGACCCACATGGCACGTAGGATTTGGGGTTGGCATTCAGATTTAATGCCTCTGGGGTCAACGACCGAAATGTCTGCCTCTTGTGGAGAGGGTTATCCACGTGCACGATCTAATCTTATGCATGGCAACGTAGTCGAAGGCCGCTTGTTCGAATCCCATGATAAACGGTGAATTCTCTGTCATATGGATCAGCACTCTGCTCATGAGGTATCAGAAAGTGGCATAGCACATAGCACGAGTGACATATCTAAATTATACAGAGTATCCCCCGACGTAGGGGCTAAACCTTCAGGTGCGTGTTGTACCGTTCATATGGACTGAAAAGTGTCTGGTTCACTTTGACACCGTTATCTAGTGACGGTGGTGAAGCTAGGTGGCTCTGCTGTCACTCGATCGAGTTTCTGCTTGTACAGTGCCTGGGCTAGTAGCTGTGGTTGAGCTGTGTTTTGTACGATCAGGTTTTCGCAATGCCTGAAACATTTACACACAAAGAATACCGACATACACTTTGCAAATGGTTTCTTGAATGGAAATTATAGGGTTGCTATTGTGAAATACCCGCACCGACATACACTTCGCAGAAATGCAGATTCGCAAAACATGTGAGATTGTATACCAACTCTAACGAAAACTGCTTCCTTCCAGCGAAAGAATTCAGAACGTGAACAGTGGCGGAGTGAGTAAGGCGATGTTGTGGCAGCAATGCAGCGAAGCACAAGTACGTGTATACGCAAAACTTCCGGGACAACTCTTACAGCTGGGGCACATGTGTGGAAAATTTTGTACCGTGAAGGTTTTTGACATTATCACCTGTAAAATATACAACCATTGACCGCAAGATCACGCCAGCGTTCGGTTGCAAGCACGACTGCACTTTATGCCTGACATCCAGTTTACGGATACGGCTCAGTTTGCCTGGAACAGCATCTGGAACACAATTCGTACTGTTGTGCTCATTGAAATCCATGTGATTGTCAACATGGATTTTAGTCAGCGGGTGTTAATGGTGTATTTTATGTTTTGTTGACAATGTATCCCTGCATAATCTTGTAATTAAAGCCAATTTGTTGCACTAGTTTTCTTAGTACGTTTATTTCTTTTCTCTACATGTTTCGGGCGATTATGTGCCCATCATCAGGAGAAACAACTGTATTTATGCGACAATTGGTACTTGTTATTCTATGTGGATGACTGTCTGGTATACAGGAGCATATGCTCCTGCATACCAGACAGTCATCCACATAGAATAACAAGTACCAATTGTCGCATAAATACAGTTGTTTCTCCTGATGATGGGCACATAATCGCCCGAAACATGTAGAGAAAAGAAATTAACGTACTAAGAAAAATTTTGCACCAAGTTGGCTTTATTTAAAAGCTGTTAATGGCGTATTAGGCAGTAAATTAATTGAGCCAAATGTTACCGAGGAACTTTTACAACTCTGTGTTACAATTATTTTCAGAATAAAAAAATCATCACCCTTTGGAGGATGTGGGCCTTGAAACACGTGGATGAATTTGACTACATATTTGTATAAGGCCTGCACGTTTCTAGGGAGAAGTACAACATATTTCGAAAATGAATTGTGAAGGAATGTGAATAGGAATAGGTAAAGCAGCTGCTTTGCCCCGCTTGATCGCTCGACTTGAACACAGTATATTCCTTCTTGTGGTGTCGCGTCTGATCGAGAATGTACCACGGTGAGAAACTGGAAGCGAGTCGTCAGCAACTAGGCGACGCAAATGAAGACGCCATTGGTATGAGAAACGAACACGTGCATTGGCAAAATTAAATGGCGACACAAGGACTTGCACCGTGCTGCAGCCGAATGGTGGGAAATTGTGAAATGTCGCAATAGCCTTTCAAAATCACAAGGATTTAGAATAATAAAAATGAATGGTAAATACATTTTTTTTTGTGCAGTCGTGCATTGAGATGTGGGCCGGTATAGCTCAGTCGGTATAACGACTCGTCACGGGCTGGACGGTACGGGGATCGAATCCCGGTGGGGGCGAGGTTTTCTGCACCCCTCCAGACCGGCCGTAGGACCCACCCAGCCTCCTATACAATGGGTACTGTGTATTTCCCGGGGGTAAAGCGGTCGGGGTGTGGCGTTGACCACCCACGCCATCTAGTGCCGAGGTTAAAGAAAGAGTAGAATTATACCTCTACTCCCCCTCTGAGCCTTCGTGGCCTGTTCTAGGGTGAACTTTATCTTTACCGTTAGCCATAGTCGTGCATTGAGATAGCTCGTAACTAGTTGAGGTTTGAAAGCACGTTGTTGCTTGTTTAGGCATTTTCTTTCCAAATGACTTGTAGAACACGGTCCAGAATTTCGGTCACTATCTGGCAAAACACCTGTACATGAAACGGCAGTTCTTACCTCACAGGCAACACAGGCAACAGGCTGTGACCATTAGAAAGACGGGTGGGTTAATGCTGTGTAGACAAATGATCGGTGTTCTTTCTAAGAATAACACTGAGCACATAAATAATCTGCCTGGCACACCGCAGAGGCTCTCACTGTTGCTCTAGGTGGCTCATATAATTACCCCTGGGCTTGAAGTGGTTAAATGAAATGCCACCTGCTGCGTTACACCTGTGTTATAAACGCAGCGTACGAAGAGCATTTAACCTTTTGGAACCTGAAGTTCATCTTCATAACTAATATTTAGGCTTTCTTTTCGCACGTAGTATGAAGAGACACTATCCATTACATTAACGTACCTTTTATTGCGTTTCATGGGAATAATTGCTGTTTCTTGTCAGGAACATACAAAACACTTAAATGTACTGAGAGGACAAAACGTAAAAGTTTTAATGCTGAAGGACGTGCTACTCGTATTCACCTTTGTGCTCTAAAGCAGTGTTTCTCAACCGCGGGGCCGCGGCCCGGTAACAGGCCCTGGCATCAATTATACCGGGCCGCGAGAGATTCTCCTGGAATTGAAAAATAATTTAAATGTAATTTTATATTTGTCAACATGCTACACCGTACACATGAGTGTACTAATACTCTTTATGGTTATGTCATAATTAATTATTAATACTTAATGTATGAACTTAAAAAAAATTGGAAAGTTATTTACGAGTAAATATGTTGGTACCGGGCCCTCGTCCTATGAAAAAAGAATTTACCGGGCCGCGGCCTCACAAAGGTTCAGAAACAGTGCCCTGAAGGGACAAAATGAAAGTGTATAAAAGTAGAGCCCACTTCTTTGTATTCTTATGGGTTTATTTATTCTTAAATAAATAACTAATCACTCGGAGCAGCGTCCTTCTTGAGAAGCTAAGAGTTCCTCTGTCAGTGAAGAAATTCCCCGGATTTTATGGAACCCGAATGTTCTTTACCCTATTTTGAGTATTTTAAGATGTCTTGTGTGTATTGTTGTTATGTTATGTATATTTGTTGTACTGTGTGTGCATTGCTGTTTTTTACTTTAGATGCCGGACTGCTGGCTAGAAGTCAGTATTCGGAAGGTCCTGCGACCGACCACCTCGACACAGTTTTCTCTTGATTTCCCTGTGTCTAAAAGCAAATGCTGAGATGGTTCCCAACATTCCAAGTTGCCACTACATGCTTCTCAAGTAGCCCTCCTGACTTAAATTTATTAGTAACCAATTTCATATTTTGTATACATGTAAAATAACCACTGTCACCGAGTGACAACCCAATTTCAGTTAATAAATATTATTATTATAGAATATGCATGTCTCCTGTCACAGGCATTTCTTCCTGGTACTTCTCTTGAACCAGCGGTGATCCCCACCGCTCAGGCTTCAAGCTTCACATTGCAGTACTTTCCGTATTATGTGTGATGTTCCA
>Ga0123354_10009526_pt1 | contig 14886 bp, 6 predicted proteins | sample TergutLab28metaG_2_FD_97872 | JGI IMG/M metagenome (GOLD analysis project Ga0123354, IMG submission 97872) | Labiotermes labralis P4 segment gut microbial communities from Petit-Saut dam, French Guiana - Lab288 P4 | ecosystem: Host-associated > Arthropoda: Insects > Digestive system > Gut ...
ACGCCTAATGTCAACTATAGTGGTCGTACCGCACCGCTAACTTCTAAAGTTGCATTTTATATATTTATTCAACAAATATAGGTACTGAATATTTTAAACATGGTATATACTCTCCGTTTTTTTTCTCTTGAAAATGCAGTTTGTTTCATAATTCTAACATATTTGGTTCCTGTATGATTCACATTTTATATACAGGGTGTGATAAAATTTAAAAAAATAATTCCGGCGCCAAAAGGTTAAACATACAGAACATACAGGGCTGAACGTACCAACTGTCATCTCTATTGATCGCGCTCACACGTGCGTGGTATCGGGGACAACAATAGGCCTGGGCCTGCTGCTTGTCAGCAGTCGGCTGAGCCGAGGTGTGCTAGCATGATGAAGCCTGTAGTAACGGAGTGTACAGCTTGCACACGGTATTCTGAATTCGTATTGCAGTGGTGTACGTGCATTTTCCACCGCGCAAAAGTACATATATTCATATTGTTACTTTCGTTCCTATAATTAGTACAGTTACTACCGCTAACTCGGTAATGGCTCTAGTGTCACTCCCACCTAAAACGTCCAACCGTCACGTCACGACCTATCCGTTGTCTGACCTCCGATGGCGTAACTTTCACATTAAATTCACTGCAAATCTTTCGGTTTATTCTCGATTTCAAACACGCGGATACGCGGACAGATATAACCATCCTGCCATGCTTTTCTTCCGAGTTGTGTAAACAAACAGTCCAGGGACAACCGCTGGTACTGTCGCAAATCAGAACTCTTTGTTCATTCAATGAGCAGGAGGGTATGAATAAGTACAAGGTACAGAGGACGCGCTGCTTACACCAAATGCATGTGTCCCAGCCTTACGTCGAAAGGTCAAACCAGTTATTTTATTTAGCACATGGTCTGTTTTGTCAATAAGCTAGAACAGCATTTCTCGGACTTTGTTCCGCGGTAGGAATTAAATAACAGAACTTCAAACGACAGCAAAACCTTCTCCTCTCGCGTTCCCAAGTACCTTCGTCATTTTTCGTACGCAGCTCTTTCTCTACTCTGATAATACGCGTTGCACCAGCCAACCAGTCCGAGCCGGACCGCCATGTTTAACACACACAGCTGGTAAGAAATAGGGATGGAAGAATGCTCTGACCGCTCAGCTAGGTGATACAGAGACAGGAGAGCAATAAATCAGAAATCATATGTAAGACAAAATATCGCAGGTAAAAAGACGTTTCATTTTCTTTATTGTACTGCATTATTCTCTTGGCACCTTCCGGTTCCGTCTACATATTCGAAGCACAAAAGGGTTCCGAGGCCAAACAAGTTGGGGAAACGCTGAACTAGGAGAAACTATACCATATCCGGCCCTACGTTTGCTTCACCGAGACATATACCACAAGAAGGAAAAGTAGGCGACGCGTAGCACACGGTCTTGCGCGTTCGAACGCCCCTATTTTAAGAGTCTCGAAAGGAACAAAGTTTAGGCTGTAACGAAAAAGCTATGACGACAGCAGTCGCAGTCAGATTTTAATTACACGTGTATTTATACGCACGTGGATGTATAAATTCTTCGTCAAGTTACTACGTAGGCCTATTATCAACAAAAACTTGGGTAATCTCCCTATGTAGGCACTTAGCTAGTAACCTTTAAGACTGTACAGTCTAAGGCAAAAAAGTGACTAGACACATTTCCGGGAAAAAATGTTAACAGGCAGCGGTTCCGGAGTTGTCTCACGCGTACAGACTGACGGACGGAAGGATGGACTTAAATATTTTAACGGGCACTCGGCCAGGTTTCGAACAAGCCCAAAAAGCAAAACGAGAACTGAAATACATAAAACCATTCTTTCCAAAAACCCACAATGATTGACTAGATGTTCGCCTGACTGCGACATTATATGAGTGCATTCAGCCGGTGAGTTACCTCAGTACTCTCGGTCTCAAATACGCTTGTTGTATGCGGAACCGGCTTGGCATCATAAGTTCATTGTCGTTTGTGTGCAGAACTAGTTTACCATGATAGTTCACTGTTACTTTTATGCAGAACTAGCTTGGCATGATAGTCCACTGTTGCTTTCTGTTCGCAGAACTAGCTTGGTATGATAATCCACTGTTGCTTTATGCAGAACTAGCTTGGCATGATAATCCACTGCTGCTTGTATGCAAAACTAACTTGGCATGATAATCCACTGTTGCTTTATGCAGAACTAGCTTGGCATGATAATCCACTGTTGCTTTTATGCAGAACTAGCTTGGCATGATAATCCACTGTTGCTTGTATGCAGAACTGGCTTGGCATGATAATCCACTGTTGCTTGTATGCAGAACTGGCTTGGCATGATAATCCACTGTTGCTTTTTGTCCGCAGAACCAGCTTGGCATGGTAAGTTTATTGTTGCTTGTAGGCACAACTAGCTTCGCATGATAAGCTACAACTTCTACACAAATTTCTATTCCTGTTACAGTTTTACGTTACTTTGGTCAGCAGTCTCCAAACAAACCCTTTGGGAGAAACAGTTGCAGAGGATATGCCAAAACCAAAATGCACGAGTACGTTATAGAAATGGGTGTGAGGAGAGAACGTTCGTATGTTTTAGTACAGAGGCTGACATGAGCGAAGTAATAATAAAATTAATGTATAAACTTACTTGTGAAAACCGTTCGTGTGCGACAAGGCGCTGTGTCAATGGAAACGCGCTTCCCGACTTCATACTCAAGTGTCCAGTGGTTACTAGGACCCAGGGACGCCTCGTCATATCCAGTGGTTACTAAGACCCAGAGACGAGGCGTCAAGTCCAGTGGTAATGGGACACAATGCCGCGGCGATGGGTCCCAGAAAAACGGACTGTTACAAACTCGAAACTCGAAAACTCACTTGTCTCTTACCACCCAGCCAAAATTTTCAACTTTTATTATAATTCATGAAAAACTCCTGTAAGCTTGGTTAAGGCGTTTCATGGAAGCGATCGCTAAGGTCTGTACCGGGGCAGTTTTTGAATGATCTTGCTAATAAATGCAGGCATACTAATGGCAATATCAGGTGGCCTAAGGGCCCTCGTGTTAAGCACATGCTTAAGTAGTAAAAGTAAGTAGTTAAAAATACAAAATATCCCACTTCACAGCCGCGTTAACTTCCTCTAACAAGAAAGCAGGTTGTGTATCAGACACCTATCTATCTGCTGAACGCCAGCATAGCAATTTCTACCAAAGTACACAAAAGCTTCCTTTCGATAAAAATCAATTACAAAATACAACCATACATTCCAAGTACTTCAGGATTAATATCTTCTTCCAGAACAATTCATTTCTCATTGAGTACGCGAAGATCTTTAACTGATCGAAACAGAAGTGTCTCAAAACAATTTATACTTCGAAAACATTTGGACTTACGATTACATAATTAAGCGATACATTTTAAATATCAATTACACGACGAGGAACTTCGTATGCCTTATGAAAGAATGTATGTCTATATACTTGGATGTTTGAACGTGTATACAAAGCAGGAGTGAAAGGCAGTATGCGTTGCGTAACAAAAATCAGCTTATAACATTTTCGTATTTCGAAATCGGATGTAAATATATCTTAATTAAAATCACTCCTATTTTCCTTACTGGTCGTAGCTTTTCTTTACATTCAATCAGTTGCAATTATTGTCCATGAAGACACACAATGTTAGTTCCAAAGAACGTACAATTCAAAAAGGGTTTTTTTTTTTTATAAGCTTGTGATTTTACTTTTGCCACTGTATGTGTCTGTCTGCATGCATATTCAAACACGAAACTTTCCATTAGAATGATAATGGACAATAGCCTCTTCAGCGTAGCAAAAACACCTTTTGAAACATAGGTCTATACTTCAGTTATAGAAATTGGCACTTCGCATGGCTCTTTGTGCGAATATTACGCAAAATAAAAGACCGATACCGCGACTATACCTGACATACTTGACGTTCACGTCAATGCTGCCTCCTAGCCACTGTCCACCACCAAATGCAGACGTCCATGTGAAGGAGTCCATGTTCGTTTTTGTCGTAGTAGCTGGTCACACTCCCAGGAAGAACAATGTTTTTCTTTGAATTGGGCTAATGTTTTGGTGTCCATGTTCAACGGTTAGCTTACAATAATAATTATAATGCATCGTGTGTGTGTGTGTGTGTGTGTGTGTACATATGTGCATATTACACATCAGATATTTTATTATTTTGTCCAACAAATACACAACATATACTAAACATTATCTGTTTCTTATAGCACTGCTACATGTTTCTATGTCTGCACGTCATCTTCAGGAATTGTCTTATTATGTATGCTAAAGTTACAACAGTAATAAAATGGAAAAAATTTAGACACGTGGTTGTTGCAAAGAATTAATAGATTAAAAGCATTAAAACACCGTTAAAACCCTTAGAGCTGGTGTAGCGATCACTAAAAGCAGAGCAGAGAGGAGTGCACCATAAATACTATTAGTGTGTGATAAAAACAGGGCACATTGTTAGTGCAGTAATCACCGCCAACAACGGAAAAGACAATGCGTTAGCAAACAAAACTAAACAGGCAGAACCGCTGGGCGACAGCATTTTATGTCAGAGCAAAATTGTTTGTTGGTCTTAAGGCTACGTGTTACTGTAATTAAGCGTCGATATGTCGTTTAACAACAACAACATAAAATTAAAGCACCGTAAGATATGTCAGGTTACTTTAAAATGTTTTAATCTATTAACTGTAACAGCCAATTGTATAAAAGTTTCCATTTTATTAAATGTGCAACTTTAGCACACATAATAAAAATCTCCCTGGGGATGATGTATAAATATCAAAACATATAGCAGTGCTACAAAAACAGAAAACTGTTAACGTATATTGTGCATTTATTAGACATATATAACAAAATCTACATAATACATCAAGATGCTTAAGACATTGCCCCCCCCCTCCCCCCGTAACAGCTTCCAGTGGACCAGGGCCTCCTCATTCACGAGGTTTCTAGATCTCACACGACGACGCACCACAGTCAGTAGGTCACCTCTGGACGAGTGATCAGCCCGACGCAGAGACCTCTACCTGACAACACACAACACTCACTACAGACAAACATCCACGTCCCCGGTGGGATTCGAACCCACAATCTCAGCAGGCGAGCGGCCGCTGACGTACGCCTTAGACCGCGCGGCCACTGGGACCGGCTTAAATTCTTTTAGATTCTTAAAAATCTTACAGGTGGAAGAGCTTTGCTATTTCTGTGGTACAGCGCATTCAAGTGGAGCATCGGGAAGACAATCGGAACAACACAAAACAGTTAGCGTCAAGCAGTCACTAGACACGCCGGCATGGCATGCAGTGAATGGGGTCAGAGTGCAGCCTATATCAACAGACATATATCAGGCAAAAGTGTAAAGCAGTGGCAGGAGGAAAAACACTGATTTCCGGTTTGAGCATCAGCCCAATCTCACCGACTCTCTAGACCCTGGTCCCCCAAACAAAAAACAGCAAGCGCGCCAAGCGAATAACTTTGAAGTTTAACACATAATGTTTCATACCTGAAATATTATAATTATTGAATTTAATTCCCAAGCCCATGGCAGCCGTTACCACCCACAGGGCAGCAGGTTTTCCAAGATGTGGCGCTTTCTTTTTGCACGTACTACCGGGTGTACAGTATGACAGCCCCAGTGCCCTAGAGAAGAGACAGCAGATCTTTTTAAATCTTCCTGGCCTGTGACGCAATATATCTTTTTTAATTCTTTGAATCAAAATAAATTTTGAACGTTAAGCCAAGCCACACGCTATAATTAAATCAGTACTCTATAAAAGGAATAAGACAGATGACAGGCCCCAACAAATTGCAAGACGGGTCACATACGGTATGCAGACGACGTATTGTAGACCCATGCGCCAGGATCTCACTACCCTACGCTGATAGTAATTCTCCTGTTCATGCAACTGCATTCATACTGCAAAAAAAAAACTTAATTATTTGTCATTGTTAAGCGTATTTCATGCAAAAGTAACTCCTCTGAATTAACGAAACTCGCGTAAATAATACGTAAATATGCCTACTTCACACCACACACAAAGCGTCCCCATTATACGGACAACCCGCCTATAATGTTCATGGAAATAATCGCTGTTTATTCCGAGAACCGCGCGAAACACAATGTTTGGGCAAAATGCACAGACTTTAAATGTTAAAGACACGTGATACATTAACACTTTGCTCTAAAGGATTAAAGCAATCGGCCTAAGACAAAGGCGTTCTAAATTCTTGGCATAACGCATCTCAAACACAGTTCTAGGTTCAGTTTTCAGTTTATCCAAACAGATATAGTACTGCAGCTTGGGTAGAATATCCTCAGTGAGGGATCGAGACACGGTACTGGACCGCCACTGACAGACTTACCTACCGCTAGCGTCTCCAACAGGACGACGCCCATACCTAAGACTTCTGAGATGCCACAATCCTACAATCAATCACCCATCACCCCCCCCCCCCGCTCACCAATTTCATATTTACACAATTTTAAAAGAGTAAAAATGTTGAAATAATACAGGCACGCCGAATTTTTCCGTGGGGTATTGGAAGCAAAATGAGAAGATGGTGGAAGAATACTGCTGAGCGATAACAGGCGGAGGGACGGCTATGCTGCGGCCGATAAGGTTCAACTGTGCGGAGGTATGGATATAAACTGGACTGTCTTGTATACGACACAAAGCCGACCACGTGCAGACTCGATACCGACTTGAGCCGTACCTTCCGGAAACTCACTACTACGTGCGTCGGGGAGAATGGGTCGAACAACTCTCCATGAGGTCCTAACAAATATTTCATAAATTAAATAAAATACATAAGCTGCTACTGGAAACAGTTAAAGAAGACAAAAAAAATTGAGGAAAGATAAGTATGGCGTAACAATTATGGGTCGTCCGCTCCGTGTCACTGAATTACCGGCATCTCCAACACAGCTAAGACGTAGGAAAAATGCACACTGGACAGAAAATGTACGTTTCAGTTGTCTCTAAAGCTCTGTGAATAATTTTTTGGCCCTATAAATAAATATTTAGCGCGTCACTGCAGAGATGCATGCAAAAACGCAAGTACAATGCCCATTATTTATGTTGGCTTTAAGAAAAAAACTGCCATGGAAATAAAACTTTCAGTGGAAGTCGCCATATGAAGTATCACAATCCATGGCGCTGTTCTAGAGTTGATACAGGAGAGACAGACAGATGTGGCAAAGCTACGTGGCGTACTTTTCTATATCATTTTTCGCTGGAAGAGAACGAAAAATAACATGTGTAAGAGTGGACTAAAGATCGAAATGGAGCTACTTTAAGGTGTGTAACAACGCTGCCTCCCATAACACACTCAGCACAGAAAGAAGGGCCTGAATGTATGAATGTAGATACTCCATCCGAGGTTGTTACATAGAACTTCTCGGAATACGCTCTCTATTCAACGGAAGTGAGGCCGAGATTGATGAGTTGAATGCCTCCACTACGCATTTATACAGTCTGGATTCAGGGTCAAACCACTTGTGGCTCGCTCAAGTATGAACCAGTTTCCTTCTACGGTTGTCTGTCACGTCGCCTACGCTACTGACAGAGGGTTTTTAACAATCATTATCAATTGCGTGCGATGCTCCTTTCAAAAACATTCTGCCAGCAGCTCAGAACTCTCCATACACAGAAGGCGCAGGAACTAATAACGTATGAAGTGGTATGATTTATGTTGCAGCATGAAACAAATGTTTTATTATTTACATGCAAATTATGTCAAGTTAAATGCTAATTGCAAAACTTCTTCTCATGTATTAAGAATAAACTAACTGTAACTTTAACAAGACAGACAGTGTACGTATAACGTAACACCGAGGCACGTCCGAGCAAACATGTTGCAGTGAAAAATCAATATAAATTACATATTATGAGTGTGTGTTTGTAGCCTTGGGTATCCATCATGTAATGCACATGCGCCATGTTTTCATCTACTGCCTGTCTGCCTCTACGATACTTTTCCACATTTTCTCACAAACGGCACGATTTGCGAAACAAAAGTTATTGTACATAAAATGTGTTTTGATTTTCTCTACAACTTTTGTCTGGAACAACTGTCATTCTACCTAAGAAGAATCGAGCGATATTATGATCAAAAATGTATATTGATCTTCGCGTAAAGTACCCGTCATTATTGTCCGATTTTAATGAAACTTGAATTTTCTACACAGATTTTAGAAAAATGGTCAAACACCAAATTTTATTAAAATCTGTCCAGTGGGAGCCGAGTTGTTCCATGCGGACAGACGGACAGGCATGACGATGGTAACAGTCGCTTTTCGCAAATCTGCGAAGGCGCCTAAATATGTCAAGATGAACTGTTATGGAGATTTGAAAATTATAGCACTGAACGGATCGAAACGATTATTACCAGGGCGTCACAAAGAACCAACTTGTCTGCTCCACCATTAGGAGTGAAAGAATGAGGTGAACGGGTGGAAAAATCTTTGAATCCAGTAATATTCGGAAGGGAGGGGAGGGGGATCGCGTTAGCGCAGCGGTTAAGGTGCTGCGCTACAAATCGGAAGGTCGCTGGTTCGATTCTAGATGGTGTCACTGGAATTTTTCATTGATATAACCTTGCCGATCGCACTATGGCCCTGGGTCGACTCAGCCTCTAACAGAAATGAATACCAGGAGTATTTCCTGGGGGTAAAAGCGGCCGGTGCGTAAGTTTGACAACCTTACCACCATCCTGTGCCGTTGTCACGAAATGTGGGAACCTTAACTTCCTGGAACCCTCTGGGCCACTCCAGGCCTGCAACGGGACTGCTTTACCTTTAACTTAACCCGTAATATTCACTCCACATTTCAATTTTAGACGTGTTCGCAAACAAAAATAGTGAAAAGTGACTGTCAGCTACGTAATGTCCGTCCGTTCCACCCGACGGATTTTCGTGAAATTTTGTGCTGGAGAATTTTACTAACATCTCTAAACATAATCCAATTTTGGTTAAAAATCGAACAAAAATATATACTTTACACGAATATCTGCATAAGTTTGTATCTAGCCGTTCACAAGTACAAGAAATACATCTTGCATTTTACGACAGAAGTACAGAAAGGAAGGCGTCTCGCCGATTACGAGAAAAGTACAGTAAATACGGTAGAGTAAATGGCTGGAGAAAATGTAAGGAACACTCAAATACGATATATGCGTACAGCGCAGCTTCTTAAATTTACAGCAGGAAGTACATACGAGTTACCACTGGGCTGTAAACGGATAATCCAGCTGTTATGATTAATGACCGCTCATTATTCAAAACGACTGCCCGGGAATTGTGTGTCACCTAACAGCCGCTTCCATTTATAACCGCCAGTTAATGGCCGTTACATTGACAGGTTTAAATACATGCAAAAATTATATCTGTATACATTGGCACCTTCGACAGAAAACTAACACATTCAAATATGTATTATTTTACGGAAAATGAAGAAGAAAAGTGACAAAGGATAAGTAACTTTAAAAAAACCCTCAATAATAGAATGTTGGGATATGTAACTTCGTAAATTCACACCAATACAGGCTCAGGAAACTTCACATAGTGGCTTAATTAAAATGGATTCCGCCGGGTGAAGAACCGAACTTTCAGGATACTTCGAGTTGGGCAACTTGTAGCGTATGATATATAAACCCTTTTCGTACTTGTGACGCAATAAGAAAACGAAAACACAAATAATAATAATAATAATATTTCCATAATTGTATTATTCGCCAATGCACTATTTCTAGTGGCAAGTGAGTGAGCGGATTAACACAAAAAATTACCTTCGAAACATTACAGGGAAATTCAGAAAAAAAAAATGAAACAACATTTCCTTACGAAAATAAAAAAAAAACTGCACTGAAATTCAAATGTAAATCGACAACAAATGTAGAAAGATGCATAGTAATAGGGGCATTGTATTACTTTTAAACGAGTCTTGCAATTCAATTTCCGGTTATTAAGAGCAGGTACTAGCTTGGCGACCTGCAGTAACATTCTCAGAATCTACATTCACTGCGGAACTGTTCCACATTCTGGTTGCTGTTGCTCTCCTGTCAATTTCATTATTAAAAGGGTACGGCAATTCACGACAAAGAGATAGAAGAACCGACTCATAACTCAAAATCTAATTCTTGCCGAGCAGCATTTCTTTAAAAAAAAAAGACTTAAAACAAAACTGACACAACTACAAATATCATTCAGCTGAGTAATGTAATTTGTTACGAAGGCTAAACCGTCGATCACACAGAAGTACAAGACAGGCAATATACGTATAACGTAACAATGAGGCGGGTACGTGCAACCACTGTTACAGTTTTAAGCAATGAGTTTGAAACAACATGTGTGCGTATTTGTAGCCTTTGGTAACCAGCATGCAATGCGCATGCGCCATATTGTCATCTGTGGCCTGCCTGGATCTACAACATTTGTCCACATTATCTATAACATTTGTCCACATTATCTCATAAAAGGTACGATTTTCGAAAAACGTTACTGAACATAAAAGTGTGTTTCGAGTTTCTCTACGAATTTGGTCTGAAATATTTTTCATTCTAATAAGAACTGAGCAAGATATTATCGAAAGTGTCTAGTGGTCTTTGTGTAAATTATCCTTTATTCTTGTCCGATTTTAACCAAACTTAAATTTTCTCGGTAGATTTTCGAAAAATACGCAAATATCATATTTAATGAGAATCCATTTAGTGGGAGCTGAGTTGTTAAATGCGGACAGACGAACGGACGGACGGATAGACATGACGAAGCTAATAGACGCTTTTCGCAATTTTGCGAACGCGCCTAAAAAGACACACGGCTAGAAGCACGTACGAGAACAAACATCACGGAAGCCAACTACTTTTCTCTCAACAAAACTGCCATCACTACACATGTGACAAGATCTGAAGTCTTCTGGGATATTACGCTGGGTAGAACGGTAATTCCGTGCCGACGTTTCGGGACCGACATTCTACGCTGCGTAATATCCCAGAAGTTTGGAGATCTCATCTACATCGCGACAGAAGCCTGAAATCACGCTTACACACGTGGCGTCTTCGTGAGGATCAAAAGCAGTTCTCTCTTAATTATTACTCGCGTAAGAAATTGCACTGTCTGATAAGCAGTGAAACAGAACGACACCAGCGTTGTCTGCCAGAATATTTTCCACTCACACACAACAATTTTCTGCATAATAACACACTTCTTTTGCGGCGAAGAGGGCTGATAGAAAGAAAAATGAAGATTTTTTACTTGTGTCACTTCTCTAGCGAAGGTGCGACGTGTTATCAAACTGCATACTGTGTGTGTGTGTGTGTGTGTGTGTGTGTGTATGTATATAAGTTCGTCACAATAATGAGCGGCCATAGGCTGGGTAACGGGGGTTCAATCCCACACAAGGTACAGGTTTGTTCTCCTCGCTGCAGCGTCCAGACAGGAGTTTGGGGTACACTCGATATCACAACCAATAGATAAGCCTACTGCGGGCTAAGGAGGTCGCAAGGTGAAACTAACCATTCAACTCTTACCTACTCTACTGACGTGGTTAAGCTTCGCTGGGGCTACAATATGGTGTTTAACGAAGGGCAGAGACGCATTAAAATTTGTGTATGCGTGCCCTTTTGTTTATACGCATACAAGATGAAAAGAAATCTGCATAAAACCCCTTCAAAGTGCGACTCCGTTTTAAATAAAAAGGAAGTCGAAAATGTTATACAACATTATACGTACTGAGACGTTTGGTTTTCGAAACAAACGTCATGGTCAAATGCGGCAACAACTTCTCAAAACTGTTACACGAGGCGCCGATACAAGATGTCGCTGTGTGCACTCCAGACACAGAGTGTGCAGCAGGGTTCAGATGTGATAGAACCATGTTGCGACATGTCTGCAATATTCGAGCTATCGCTACTGCAGGGGAATACGCGCTGCCTTATCATGGTCTATCCCAGGCACGCCAATGTGCTCCGAAAATTGCAGTAGTCTGCGCGAGACAAGTGTACACATACGGCACATTTATGAATGTTGGTCGCCCAATGTGCGGACATCACCCAATGAATATAGAGCGTGATTCAAAAAGAGGGACTCAATTTCGTACGTCTATATTTCCTGAACTATACATGGTATGTAAATGACCTACATAACATTTGAAAGAGGGGTTCCCATGTTTTCAAATACTACCGCTAGAGCGCTCGCCTAGTGCACAGTCGTGCAGCAGCGTCAGTTGGGAGCAAAATGGCTACTATGCAGCACAAGATTTTTTGCGTTCATGAGTTCATTAAAACGAAGTCGGCGACTGCTGTGCAGCGTGAGTTTCGTCTTCGTTTCAACATTCAACCTCCAACGTGAAAGAGTATTTGTCGTTGGAATCACCAATTTGAGCACATAGGCTGTCTGTTGAGCGTAGCCCACGCAAGCCAACCCGTAGAGCGAGCAGAGAACTTGGAATACCGAAACCAACTGTATGGCATGTGTTGAGGCGCCGTTTACTGTTCAAGCCATACCGCCTACAACTGGTACAGGCTCTTTGAGTCCATCTTTTTGAATCACCCTGTTCCATAATTGCAGCTGTGGAACGAAATCCGCCGAGAAGATCTCGCGACATCGCACGGGAATTGAGACTATCCCCACCACAGCTTCTCAAAGTACTTCTTGGTGAGCAACTGAATACACAAAAGCTTTCGCGCAACGCAAATATGTTTACAGAAGTTCGCCTTGTACAACTACTGTAACTCAAGCACCAAAGTAATTGACTACCGTGTTCTATTTGACGATGACAGTATCTCGAAAAGTAAAGGTATCAGGGCACACGTTGTTTAACATTTGTGACTCGTTATTTAACATGGAATCCACTATGGAGAGTTTATGAAAGAATTTTTCATCCCACACATGTGTGCGTGCAACACACCCTCTGTATACAGGCATATATGGATGCTATTCAAATATTTATCTATGCATGAATAAATGTAATATACGCATTTATGTATAAAGTCATCCCAAACTTTTGGCGGTTTGGTACTTCGCGGATTTGTAAATTTGCGGGGTCGCCCCAAGAATAAAAACTAATAAAAAGTCCTGAACTTTCCAGAACGCTCTAGAAGCTGTGCACAGAAGTGGTGCGGTTGGTCACAATGCTTCTGCAGAGAAAAGAATCCCCCCCCCCCCGACTACCGAAATAACACTACAGTGCGTAAAAAGTACATTAAAACGCGTTTCATTTTCCATTTTCATTATTTTGTAGTTACACAAATAAAAGCGGTTGAAGGAAAAGAAAACACACCGAGCTACATTATAAAGAGAACACTAAAAAATATTTTAAAACGCTTTGGGGTGGTCAATTATTGTCGGAGGAGGAAAATGTATGCTTGAAAGTAAGAGCCTGAGGAGGACCTAATTTAGGTCGAAACACGTTGCTCAATTAGACATACTGTCTCTGTTGTCTAATAACGTTAGCTGTGCTGAAAATGACACTAGTTTGTTTAGTCATATCAACTACACACAACGGGATGTACCACTAGAAAAAAATTATTTCGCTTAGTCTTCAATATTTTTATGTTTGACTATCTCAATCTACTCCTACTTTCGTTTTTTATTTTTTAATTTACCCCAAAATACAGTTCGGCTTTAATACACAAACAATTCAATATGACAATAAAAACTTCACTGTTATGGTACATTTTTCGGCGCATTCGCGAAGTTCCGAAAAGCGACTATTATCTTCGTCATGCCTGTCCGTCTGTCCGTCAGCATGGAACAACTCGATACTCACTGGGCGAACTTATGTGAAATTTCATATAGGACATTCATCAAAATCTGTCGAGAAAGTTAAAGCTTCGGTAAAACCGGATACAAATATCAGAAATTTTGCATGAAGAACCCAAGTAAGTTTATTATAATACTTCGCTGAATCTTTCATGACATGAGAAAGTTTCGCAGTGGGCCGCGTAGCTCAGTCGGTACAGCGACTGAGCTTACGGGCTGGACGGTACGGGATCGAATACCGGTGGGGACGAGATTTTCCGCCCGTCCAGACCGGCCCTGGGGCCCACCCAGCCCCCTGGAAAATGGGTAGCGGGTCTTTCCTGGGGGTAGAGGCGGCCGGGGCGTGGGGCTGACCCCCTACCCCCATCTAGTGCCGAAGGTCCTAGAAAAGGGTTCAGCAATACCTCTCTACTCACCCTAAGGGCCTGCGTGGTCTACAAAAAGGGTGAAAACCTACCTAGAAAGTTTCGCATAAAACAGCTACAGAAAAACACAACACACATGTCCTGTTACATACATTCTTCACCGGAAATTGTGATATTTACGACAGAAATACGAAAAATGCAACTCAGCCGGGGACGCCAAGGATGATTGAACATAACATGGCGGAAAACAGACGCGGTTTGCATGCCGAGTAATTAGTACGAAATATACACAGTGCATCATAATATTTAATACTTGTTACTTCAGTCTGGGTGAAAGTATGAGTTTAAGATACATTCTGCATTACATATAATTAAGGGGAAAAAGCCACAATAGTAATACTTATTGATTCAAACGTCATTGTAAATGCATAACAATAAGGATGTAACTGTAATTGTGATGTGACGAAATGTAATCGATGACGTAAACTTGATGTTGCCGTCACGTTCATAAGCTACCAACATACCGAATATTTATTATATCTTATCAAGGAATATGAAATTCGGTACATAACTACATTAAGAAGCCGGTCCCAGTGGCCGCGCGGTCTAAGACGTAGGTCTGCGGCCGCTCGCCTGCTGAGATCGTGGGTTCGAATCCCACCGGGGGCATGGATGTTTGTCTGTTGTAAGTGTTGTGTGTTGTCAGGTAGAGGTCTCTGCGACGAGCTGATCACT
>Ga0123354_10009527_pt1 | contig 14885 bp, 10 predicted proteins | sample TergutLab28metaG_2_FD_97872 | JGI IMG/M metagenome (GOLD analysis project Ga0123354, IMG submission 97872) | Labiotermes labralis P4 segment gut microbial communities from Petit-Saut dam, French Guiana - Lab288 P4 | ecosystem: Host-associated > Arthropoda: Insects > Digestive system > Gut ...
TGCTTATAAAAACCAGTCAGTCAGTGCTGTATAGGGGAATAATCGCTGTTTGTTCTCAGATCCACACAAAACACACAAATACACTGTATGGGCAGAATGTAGAATTGTTGAATGTTAAACTGGTGGTACATATAGTGACCATTGGGCTTTGAAGGGTAATATACATTACACGTAAATTCAGTCCGTACCGCGCAGTAAACACATCCGTCTCGGTTATACAAACCAGTCAGTAAATGTTGTATAGGGAAATAATTGCTGTTTGTTCTCAGATCCACGCAAAATACGTAAATACACTGTGTGGGCAGAACGTAGAGTTGTTGAATGATAAACCTGGTGGTACGTACCACTGGGCTGTGAAGGGTTAATTAACTAATTAACTAATCTATCTTTCCCCGATTTAGCACGTAATGGACCGAAAGATAAAAAAGAAATGCTCTGGGTTAAGTATTGATTTTAAAAATATGAATTTGGTAAAACCGTTTACTAAACACGAAATGACTATTTTTAAAGCCACAGTTTCCCCGCCCATGTTTGTTTCAAATTATATTTCATGAGGGCGCTCGGCATGGCGTTTGGCACGAGACACCACACACGGGGTCAGTTCGGCAGCACAGGCAGCCAGCATTCTGCATTCAACAGCGAAATATTTAAAAATTCAGAACATACAGGCCAAAACACACCGCGTCTGTATTACAAATACCAATCAGTTGATGTGGTTTTCGGAAGATGTCTGCTGTTTAGACACAAACACACCTTGTGTGTTCTCTGCTATTTCTGGAAGCTGAAGTGTGTGGTGCTGGTGCAAGGACATCCATTTTCTGCGAAACGCGCAGCTGACTGCTGGATGTCGAACATCGCTGTTCCCATAGCAGCTGTTTAAGGCACAACGGTATGAGTCATTCCCTGTTTTTTGGCCAGTGACATTTTCAGACACGTGTGGGTCATCCTGTGTCTTGTGTGTGAATATTGTTACTAAAGAAGAACAGACATCACAACTTACTCACTCCACGGAGCAGAGTTCTTCTTGAGAAACTAACCGGGTTTCAGCTAATCAAGAAAATCACCGCAATCACAAGTGCCTGACACCTGTTCCCATCCTGAGCCGGCTCGATCCAGTCCATATCCCAACATCCCACCTACTGAAGATCCGTCTTAATATTATCTTCCCATCTACAACTGGGTCTTCTAAGTGGTCTTTTACCCTCAGGTTTTCCCATTAAAACCCTGTATACGCCTCTCCTCTCCCCCTTACGCTCTACATGCCCCTCCCATCTCATTCTCGATTTTATCACCAGAACAAAATTCTTGAGGAGTACAGATCACAGCACAACTATGTGTTAAAAATTAAACAACACAGCTACAGCAAAATGTTTCGGCTTTGTGTGTTACGTCACCTTCCGGCTGTATCTACAAATAGGAACAACACGAAATTGTGCGTATATTTAATTAACGTACGCTGTAACGGTCTCTCCTTGACACGAAGTCCGTCCTTCCTTCCACTCCGCTTGGTCCTTCGCCGGCTGAAAACCAACAAATGATGTATAACTTTACATTACATGTGATTTAAGGCAGACTCAAAAGTATGGGTACGCTCACGCTCAGGGACCATACACTCTGTGTTCAAATGCATCTGCTCGTGACCGCACCGTTCCTGGGCAGTGATCCGCAGTGTGGACTGACCGACCGGCTGTGGGACGGAACGTCACTGTCTGTCCCTCCAGTGACATTCAAGAATTCTGCATTCTGCCCACACAGTGTATTATGTTGTCAGTATCGGCATCATCATTATCATCACCGCATTTATGTGTTGTCACATGTACGCAAGACTGCCTTCCCTAACGCCCTGAATTCGTTTGCAGTCTACAGCCTTTACGTCTGGTTCTACAAACAATATCAGTTCTTCAGTCCACCAGACAGGTATACCAACATTGCAGTCATACGGTTTCATCGCCACACACCTGTGTGTGTCTACTGCGCGGTACGGACTGGATCTTAACGTATACTTCAGTATAAATTCAGACTGTGAGAGGCTGTGGCGGATTTATCGTCCGGCCTGTCAACAGGGGGACCCGGGTTCTGTCCGAGATCAGTCCATGTGGGGTTTGTGGTGAACAGAGGACCAGTGGGACAGGTTATCTTCCCAGTACTTCCGTTTTCCCCCGTCGGCACCTTTCCGCCAACACTCCATGTTGCTCTTAACAGAAGGACAAACGGGCGAAGCCTAGGAACGTTCCTGAAAGCAACGTTCTTTCGGAAATTCGGGGGGGGGGGGCACTGTGTAGAAAGGGACGTAGCTTTTTGAGTCAAACTGTGACGCATACAGATGGCAGAGTCACTCACTCACTCAATCACTGGCTGTCATGGCACAAATGGCTAACCAAGACAGTAACATTTACAGAGTGACATCAGAACACCAGACTGGCCAACCATCAGGCGTGACGTCACTCTGACTCCAATGTCTCGTGACGGGTGTTGTGTGTTGAAAGTATCAGTGTCGTCATCAGGAATAGGGCTAAGTAATGCTGCGTGGTGGTAAAATTGCATTTGGAGGTACCTTGAATTACAGCATTGGCTGTGTGCTGCCAGTTTTATGGTGACAGCCAGTTGGTGCGGTGACACATGATGCTGCTGCACGAATTGCACATTCTTTTGAGATAAAATGGTAACAGTGTTACAAATAATACACATTTTCCAAATGAAGCATTTAAATATGTTCACAAATACGAATTTTGGGATGTTGAAAATTGGAGGTAAGTACGAGGCTTCTGTTTGATTGCTATCCTGAGCATGGTAACTGTATTGCATAGAAATCTTGCATCTGCCGGCATATCTGGTCACAGCTGCCGTGCTGAGGGACATAATGAAAGGTACATTCCGTAGAGAACAATTGGAACCTGTTTATTGTCAAGTTAAGTACATAAATCAGTCACAGAATGTTAGGATCGTAGGTTTGGCATAAGGCCATCTCGTACCTCATTTTAGGTTTAGGCCCAGCGTAAGGCCGTGCAGTACCTTGTTTGAGGTTTAGGCCCAGCGTAAGGCCATGCCGTACCTTATTTAAGGCTTAGGCCCAGTGTAAGGCCGTGCCGGACAGTATTTTTGTATCGCAATGGAATGACTGCAGTTTTTAGACAGAGCAGAAGAGTGCCTGTGGGTCTTCCCTACTCTGACCGCGTATTATTCAGTCATTTGATCGAGCTATTAAAAATCAGTTCAGGCGCCTTGCTATGGCAGAGATCCTCTGCTTTGTTTTGAAATGCTTTCGCTCAGCAGTGCGAGGTACAGACTTAACGAAACCGCAAAACTTCCCGTTCTTTAAACTTAGTAATTACTGACTTGCTGACTGATTAACTAACTTAACTGGCCAACAAACCAACCAACTAGCTAAGAAACTCCATGTTGCAAAGTCCTTGAGAAACTTTATGTAATGTTAACCAACAAAATTAACTTTTTAAATTAATGTTTTAATTCAATTCTTCTTGTCTTTTACATGTTTCGAACATCCTATGTTCACAAGCAGGAAGACTATATTGTACATGCAGCCTTATATGGTATATATTCCATGCATTTATGCAAGCGGTCTACCAGGTTGAAGGATGTGCTGGTAGACTGCTTGCATAAATTCATGGAAAATATACCTTATAGTGCTGCATGTACAATATATAGTCTTCCTGATGATGAACGTAGGATGTTCGAAACATGTAGAAGACAAGAAGAATTGAATTAAAACATTAATTTAAGAAGTGCATATTGTTGGTTAACATTACATAATTGTATCACAATGCACGGTACAAAAAACACAAAAATTCCTTGAGAAACCACCAGTTCCTCACAATTCCTGGCACTGTACGTACTGAACCCGAATATTCACCGCCTTTTTCACCGGAGCCGGCCACTTGTCTTTATCCTGAGCCACATTAATCCAGTGCATACAATCCCATTCTATTCTTGAAAGTCAGTTATCACATCGCCCATCTTTCTATGCAGGTCTCATCCCGTTCTTTCAGGATTCCTCACCAAAACCGGTATGTATTTTTTTTTCTCCCGCATACGTGCCACATTCCCCGCCCATCCCATCTTCCTCTGTATCATCACCCTAATCATACTTTGTTAACAGTACAAATAATGAAGCTCCTCATTATGCAGTGTTCTCCAGTCTCCTGTTACATCTTCCCTCTTAGGCCCAATATCTCTCTCAGCACCGTATTTTATAACACCCCCAGCCTGTATTCTTGTTTTAAAATGAAAGTTAAAGTTTCTACGCAAACAGAACAACAAACTTAGCAGTAATCGTTTGACATAAGTTATGTGATTCTCTACTGCACAGAGAACGCGCACGGTCTGTATTGCGATCAGTGTAGAGATGTAACTGCTGTTTACTATGACAATTGTACGGACCGTAACGTAATGATATGCGCGTGGTATATATAGTTACCATGGCCGGTACATGTTACCATACATGGTACTGTATGTACTATGCATGGTACATATAGTTACCCTGCACAGTACTTGGTGCACATAGTTACCAGCTCCAAGTGATGATGGTGCCGGGTGGTGCAGTAGGTGCCGGCTAACTCTCTGTATCGTTATTAGTTTGTATCTTCGTACCAAACTACACGGCGTCACCTGGCTCACACTGTAGAGTCACCAGTAAGTAGGCAGTTACTGTTGAGCACCCTGTGGGCGCCTCTGCATTTCTGCCAGTAGTAGCTGCAGTAAGCATCGGAAGTCAAACTGTAGGTACCCCACTTACGGCTGGTAAGGCTGACCAGTGCATTCAGTACCCAAGGTCATTGCAGTACCATGTAGCGCATGCTACTGAGGTATTATTTTTCAAGATCCTCACAGAGAACATTCGTGTGTTTGTCCCATTTAGGCAGTACAGAAATTCCGTTACGGTTGATACCGGACTGTTACGTGTAACTTATTAACGTAGCCTTCTTTATTAGCTTGCAGTTAGCAGCTGCTCGGTGCGTCGCAGTTGCGGATTAAGTTCTGATTTTTATTTTTCGGAATTAATATTATAGACGTCAGCTTACGAGATTAACGTGTCTGCAATCAGAGTGGTTGACGAAACCAACATGAAGCAGTGCGCTGCTTGTGCCGGTATAAGGCGCATGCGCAGCACCATTTTTAGCCTTCGGAAGGTAATACGTGGCTATTAATAGACGACTTTTTGGGCATGATTGCAGCAAGATTGCTAATGGTGTAGTCCGCGACGTAGTACGCACAATTTGTCAAGGCGTTCTTTATGTCTAAGAAGTTATACGTTTTCGCGGTACACTCTTGAATGTAAGTTTATTAACACGCGTTCCATGCGCTTATTTTCACAGAACTCACAAACGCTGAAGAGCATCATGTGTAGGTCTCTTGTGCCGAATTTAATCGAAATCGGTCGGTAAATGCTGAAAGTACAGGTAGAAATTTATTTACGCGCGTAAGAAAAGTGTGGATTTCACTGCGCCGATTTTCATGAAACTCGAAACTGCTTATTGTCATTACGTGGAAACCTGCCGCACTGAATTTCCCCAAATCGGTTTAGAAATGTGGAAAGTGCGGTAGGGGTTCATTGGCACCGCGAAGTAATGCCGTGGCTCACTGCGTCGATTTTCGCGAAAGCACGGCAAGGTGATGTTGGGAACTGCTATATCAAGTTTCATGAAAAGCGGAGGAAGGTGCAGTTGCTGATGGTGTCCATGTGTGTTCACTGCGCGGTACGGACTGGTTCTTTAAATGTATTTCAGGTGAATCTTAGTACTACAAGCGCTAAGTGCATCGCCTGATTTTGTTCCTTTTCGTAGGATGCTGCTGTTATCGGCACAATTTGAATGCCACGTGTAGTATACAGGTGTGTTCGTTACGAAGTTGGTGTTGGACAAACTTTGGAAGTGAGATTTGCGAAGTATGAAGGGAGAGAGGGGGAGGGAGGGAGAGGGGGAGTGAGAGAGAGAGAGGGGGAGGGAGAGAGGGAGTGAGGGGGGGGAGGGGGGCAACCGCCTTGTGATTACTGGACTTAAGTTTTGGGTTGAACAGTATTCTAAGTGACAAGGAAATTGTTTTGAAGGAAGGTGACGTTAAATGCGCAGAAATTATATCGTATTGGGACGCTTGGTGTGTAGTGTAGGTTCTGTAGATGGCAGTACGGTCTGTGATAAGTCGGTATCTGTCAGCACGGCATGGCGCGTCCTCAGGTTGCGGATGGAGGAACGGCCTCAAATATGGAAGGTAGCTGCGAATATAATGAATAAGTAGTAGCGCACAGTCGACAAGGGGTGGTCCCCAGCTTGGGATGTGGGCGAGGTGCTGACAACTCCTCCCGGTTAAAACTGGCCTTGTTACGAAACAAATACATGTGCCTAGGGGCTCGATTGATCCTTTGGTACGACCAAAGCATTGGAAAGGGACATGAGATTTGGTACATGTAATGTTAGGAGCTTGTATAGGTCAGGTTCACGTGCAGCAGTAACAAGGGAATTTATGGACTTCCGGGAAGTGGGATGGGGCGTATGGACTGGATTGATGTGGCTCAGGATAGGAGCAGTTGGCGGGCACTTGTAAATGCGGGGAATTACTTGACCAGCTGAGAACCGGTTAGCTTCTCCAGAAGGACTCTGCTCTGTGGAGTAAGTAAGTAGGAGTTGTAGATGGCAGTGCGGTGCTGTGAGCGCAGACAGTCCAGCGGTCATAGCTGAGAACAAATGCGAATTGTGGGCTGGCTGAGTGAAGTAACCACGCCAGTTAAGGACAGCTTACTAATCTTCACTTACAGCTTAGTAATCTTCACCTACAGCTAACTGATCTTCACCTACAGCTTACCTATTTTCACCTACAGCTTACTGATCTTCACCTACAGCTCACTTATCTTCACCTGCAGTTTACTGATCTTTACTTACAGCTTACTACTCGTAATAATCACCTACAGCTTAGTAATCTTCACCTACGGCTTACTAATCATCACCTACAGCTTAGTAATCTTTACCTGCTGCTTAGTAATCTTCACCTTCAGCTTACTGATCTTCACCTACAGCTTACTGATCTTCACCTACAGCTTTCTAATGTTCACCTCCAGCTTAATAATCTTCACCGACTTAACCAGTCATCATCGCCTTAGACTCGATGTAAAGTGCTCAGTAGGAATATTGTTAAATTTTTTAAGTTTGGAGGTGATCTGAATTATTTTTAGACATTCACTCCTCACCTCACAGAAAACATCGCGTCTCGTAACAGTTACATCAGCTGATGTTGTTAACGGTATGACCGCTCCTTACTGTGAGATTCATACAGAACGGTGGGCAAAATGCAGAGTTTCAGAATGTGTGCCTTAAGGTGATACGTAGTGACGTGCTGATAATTAGCCAATCTGATATGAAGTATGTAACTGTAATATTGGTAACACTGGTTAACACCGCGGTGGCAGGACCAGTGGTTCATCACCGCTAGTAGCACTACCATAACTTACCACAAGTTGTCTCCGTAAGATCTGTCTTAATGTTATCCTCTCTGTTTCTAGGTGTCCTAAACAAGACTCCCCTCTCTGCCACTCAATCACAAATGCTTTTCTGTATATCAGCAATACTGATTGCACTCTCCCGTGTAATGCGTTGCTGATTTTTTAAAATCTGAAAATATATTTGAAATTTCGACCCCTTGAAACACATTGGTAACAATATGTACCACCTTCTTTACCACTCGAAAACCCTACAGTTTGTCATCAAAATGTGTTTGTTTCGTATGATTCGTACAGTGGACCCAACGACATTAAGTACCTGATGTTCGTAATAGAAATTATTCCGTTTTCTGTGATGTAGGTGCTAAATTCGTAAATTATGCGCACGGCTTTTGGGCTTCAAAGCGTCAATCCGCTGTATACCAGCGCCACACTCACATTTACCGAATATTACAATGGAGTCTGACAACAGCTTTGCATTTCACTGACTAGCTGTATTAATTCGGGTGCTTATCTACAGGGTGTTCAGACACCGTATAACAGTGACACTGCCTCAGTCTCTTTTGCTGAATATTATAATGAAGTGTGGGAGCGGCTTTGTGTTTCAGTGATTTGATGCGGTAATTTGGGTTTTTATCTACGGGGTGTTCAGACACACGGTGCTGCAGTGTCATGTAGTGAATGTAAGTAGGTACCTCATTTTGTAAGGGGGTAAAATTTGTGTTTTAATTTTTTGGGACTGGTTTGACTGTTCAGCGCATTTCTTTACTTAATTTTATCAGATTCCCACACTAAAGACTGTTGCGTTGATTCTGTCTGTCAGTATCAGCATCATTTGCCTTAAAATGTGGATACTGCAGGTGGATTTGCTTTCTCTGATACAACGACAGTTCTATCAGATGGCAGCTGTTTCTTTTTTCAGTTGAAAGGACTGAAGGGCAGAAACCTCCAGTGAGACCTGATCTTAGAGATGGGAATAATTTTGAAAGGTGTCGAGCAGAGGCAAACTGTGGCGGTGTGAACATGTTGTAGCTGGCAGTTGGCAGACCGTTGTGAACAAGGCAGTGAACCTGTGAAGGAGAGGAATTTCATAGATTAGGTGAGCAACTATCAGCTTCTTAAGTGGGCTTCTGTCCCGTGGAGATGGGGGCAGTGTTAAAAGGGAAAGGCGAAAAATAAGGCGTTTTGTATCGAGTATCGATATCGAGTTGGCGGGAATAGCAAACACACAGACACGTCGTTGGCGTTGGTGTGACTGGAACTTGTGGAGAAGACGTCTCGACGGCTGTAGACTGAAGGAGGCGCCATGGGGATCGGCAATCAAAGTATGTAGGATTGAACATATTTATTTTTATACAGACGGTCGAGGCGTGTCCGAGTCCTGGTGATATTCGTGTTTATGACAGGCCTGACCAGACGGGTGTTCTCTGGGTTAGTTATGCGGTCAGTGGCCAGGTTAGTTTTAAATAGATACCGCCACTGTGGGGGGGCGAGCTGTGTTTGTGTACATGGCAGACTGTCAGACCCCATGGAGTACAGTTCTTATTGAGAAGCAAACAGTTCCTCAGCTAGCCAAGAAGTTCCTTGAATTTGTTTGTAGGTAAACTCTGATCAAGGTCCGACGATTGACTGTCCAGTAAAGACCGTGATGAAGATTTCCATTTTAATTATTTACCTGGGCACCTGTATTGTACGTACAGCGTCAGTGTCGTATTTCTGTACAGCACTGTCCGAAATATTGTCCCTGTCGTTACTGTTTAGCCAGTTACACCCCAAATTACTTACACGATTAGCCTAGGGAAACACGTTATCAGGTAGTTCAGGAAAATCGTGTCCAGCGTTAACCGATTGTACAATGTCTGGTAAAAACATGCCCGAAATATTTAATCTCATGGTATTTTCGTGGTTCTCGATGCAGTCAAGCGGACGGACAAACCTTCATCAAAATTTATGGCGTTATTTTTTGCAGCTTTGCGTTCAGAAAGCGCCAAGAAAGCATACAATTTAATACGCACAGCAGAGCATTTCACAGGCTTTTCAACCATTTGTGACATCACACGTTACAGTGTGAAGCAGATTGACGGCGAAGAGGAACCTACAGATGATGATTTGTTGGCTGAATCGCCCTCAACATTACGAGGGGGTGCTGATAAGCCCTTAGCCCGACCAGGAAGGAAACAAGCTACTGCGACCCAACTCGGGATTTACTCAACATACTCCCCACAAAGCTCAGTACACTTCTTAGCCCGTTGCTCTAACTTTTGCAAGCCACTCAAAAAAAAAAATTCAGAAGATTGTCCGTCCAACCAGGTCACCGCGGCAGCAATGACCTCCGCGTTGGACGAAAAATGGCGACCTTTCAATTGTTTTTTCAGTCCAGGGAACAGGTGGTAGTCCGACGGGACCAGATCCGGAGAATGGGGTAGGTGATCAAGACACTGGAAGCCCAGGTAGACCAGTTTCTTCTGGATTGCAAGTGCCTGGTGAGCCGGCACATTGTCGTGTAAGAACAAGACCCCCTTGGTGAACCTCCCGCGGCCTTTTACCTTCAAAATGCCCTTCAATTGCACCAGCAGAGATGCGTAGTAATCTGTGTTCATAGTTTGGCCGTTTGGAAGATAAGCAATGAGGAGAATGTCGTCTTGATCCCAAAAAATTGAGGCGAGAACTTATCCATCGGTTTTTGCACTCGGAATTTTTTGGGGTGGGGTGAGCCGCTATGCCACCACTCCATTGATTGTTACTTTGTCTCCGGATCATAGTGATACAACCAGGTTTCGTCCATGGTCACCTGTCGCGACAGGAAATAATTTGGATCGCGCCGAAATTTTCTCAGATGGCTGGCACCGCTGACGTTTTTGATCCGCGTTCAGACATTTCGGGACCCACTTCGCGGAGAGCTTCCGTATGTCGAAATTTTCATGAATGATAGTCCCAACCCACTCACGTGAGATGCCCAGTTGCTCAGCTATTGATTTGGCTGAAACCCGGCGGTTTTCCCAAGATTAACTCGTGAATTTGGTCAGTAATCTCCGGGGTGGTCACTGTTTTGGGTCGTCCAGGACGAGGCGCATCACAGGTGGAAAAAATCACCACGTTTAAACTGGGCCGCCCAGTTTTTGACGGTGGCATACGATGGTGCATGTTCCTTTAATGTTTCTGTCAGAATTGCGTGAAATTCCTTCGGCGCCTTGCCCTGCAGGAAAAAAGAATTTGATGACAGCTCGCGTCTCCATGTTGTTTAAATCGTGCGCGTCGCCCGACGTGCTTCCTTTCAGCCTCTGTAACAAGAAAAAAACTTGCAATTCGGCACATGAACAGACCCCTCTTTCCAACGACACTATCGATTCCGTCTTACGACATCGGGAAGTAGCTGGGGCTAAGGACTTATCAGCACCCCTTTTATTTGTTGTCATACTCAGCGATTGAAAAACCAGAAAAATAGTTTGAAGTGGACTGAACTGGCTGAGAACAGAATGGAGTGACAGGTTCGGGATGACGGTGAGACATTTTATGCACATCTTATATACCGCATGATCAGTGACTTGCCTCCTTCGTGATTTAGTTTCTTGCAAGCGTTTAGTGAATAAAGCGATCATGTTGGTTCGAATCGCTGTGGTGCTGTACACAGTAGTACCTGATCAGCCGGATGGTGCGTTTGTATTCATAATACATGCTGTCTGAAGGAATAACACGTGGCATTGCACTTTTTAAAGAAGTTGCTCCTAACAGTGTTCTTTAGCACGTGCGATGACGTATCAGAATTCCATCCGCGTGACACTGATGCGGAATGAGTTTTAAACCGGTGGTCACTGTATGTATTGCCAGTTTAACAATCAACAATACTACGTTCTGCCCACACAGTGTATTTATGTGTTTTGTGTCGAACTGAGAACAAACAGCAATTATTTCCCTATACAGCATTAACTGACTGGTTTTTTTTTAGCTGTGACGCAGAGTGTTTACTGCGCGGCACGGACTGAATTTGCGTGTAATGTATATTAACCCATCAAAGCCCAGTGGTCACTGTATGTACCGCCAGTTTAACATTCAACAATTCTACGTTCTGCCCAAACAGTGTATCTATATGTTTTGTGTGGATCTGAGAACAAACAGCGATTATTTCCCTAAACAACACTGACTGGTTATTATAACCGAGATATAGAGTTTACTGCGCGGTACGGACTGGATCTTTAAATGTAATTCAAGTTCGTTTTGGTCCTCAGAGCAGTTAGTTGCCGGTCTCTCACGGAGGAGGTCCGGGTTTGATTCCATTTCAGGTCCTGTAAGATTTGTGCTGTACAAACTGGCAATGGAGCAGCTTTTTCTCCCAGATTTAGGTTTTGCCCGGTCTGTATCATTCCACCATTGCTCCATACTCATCTTCGTATACATGTTTCTCTTACCGGAAGGACAAATGGGCGAAGTCTGGGACCCTTGCGGAAAGCAATGATCTTTCGGAAATCGGGGGACACTGGATAGAAAGTACTGTCATTCTGTGAAGCCCTAAAAGTTTGCTAAACCCAGTGCGCTTTGGATACATGTTTCTGCAGCCAGATGTATCTGAGTAGTCTCAAAACCAGGAACTACCTGGTCTCACTTAACGTTCTTCCTCTCAAATTTATTGCCTTTAATTATCCCCAAGACACACAAATCTCCAGTTCTGACGTTCAGAGTTCTGACGTGACGCAGCGTCTGCGTCATTCTCCAACCCTGTCATTGTTAGCAACGTAGTGTAATGGTGTCGGTGGTGGCTTTAAAGTGATCCGGTATCAGGATGACCGTGATCCTGCCGGAGCTTCGTGGTTATACCGTTAAGGGTGAACAAATCAAGGAGTTCTATTTCTTTCGTAAGGCTGAAGTCTCGCGCACAACTTGTATGTAAATAGTTTTCCTTTTTATAATTCTGTGTTCAACCTGAAGATGGCTGCGGCGAGGTAATTGAAACACGTAGCTGTAATGTGTAAAATATATGTTGTTTATTGGACTCATTGTCTTCATTTCTGTACAAATCAAGGGGACTGAGATGGGCAGGGAATGTGGCACGTATGGTGTGAGGAAGAAGTGCGTACAGGGTTGTGGTTGGGAACTGGAACAGAACTGCTTGGAACGCCTCGGCCTAGTAGGGGGGACAGAATTAAAATTTATTTAAAGGAAACTGGTGGGCCGGGATAGCTCAGTCGATACAGCGACTCGCTATGGGCTGGGCGGTCCGGGGATCGAATCCCGGTGGTGGAGAGATTTTCCGCAGTCATCCATACCGGCCCTGGGGCCCACCCAGCCTCCTATACGATGGATACCGGGTCTTTCCCGGGGGTAAAGCGGCCGGGGAGTGGCGTTGACCACTCACCCCATCTAGTGCCAACGTTAAAGAAAGAGTACTTGCACTCACCCCCTGCCGTGTTCGTGGCCTGTTGTAGGGTGACCTTTATTACAGAAACTGGGTAGACGTAGAGGCGTCGACTGGATTCATTTGGCTTAGGATACGGACAAGTGGCAGGCAGATGTTGACACGGTTATAAACCTTCGGAGGTCATAAAGTGTCGGGACTTGCCTGACTCGATGAGGAACTAGTAGCTTCTCAAGCAGGACTGCGCCGTGGAGTCACTTAATACCTTAGCATAACAGATTAATGTATATTGTTATTGTACCTAATTGTTCAGTCTCAATTTTACGGACTTTATACCTTCCTTCATCGTCTCGTCCTCTTGTCTCTCTCTCCTCGTGCCTTGTTTGTTGCCACTCTGTGCAATGGCAGCTATGCTGTCGAGTCAGCACGATTGTGCAACTGAAGTGGATTAAATGATTATGAAGGCCGTGATTAGCATCTGTGCTTGTAAAGTTTGTACCAGAATGTCAACGGTGTGTCTCCTTTAAATCTGTGTGTTTACTGATGTAATGGTTCTGCTTTGTGTTCAGTGGCGTGCAGAATGCGAGTTCGGATACGGTGGTGGCCACTTGATAACGCATGCGTGTGTCAGTATCCGGTGGGCTGTGTGGTCAGGCCTGCTGTATGCGTGGTCCGTATTCACGGCGGATTCACACAGACGCATAAAGTGTAGAAACACCCTCTTTATCGTGTTTCCAGACGCATTCGCATTGCTGAATAATATAGCTCCGCCCACCCACGCGACGCTGCCTGCCTCCAAGCATGTGTGGTGAGTGAGGAATCGCTACATGGATTTTCGTGAAACTTGATACAGGGCAATTTAACGGAAATTCGCAGTTTCACTTCAGTTTTAATTTAGATGCCGACGGTGCTGGCGTCGAGACCATTTAAGGCCGTGCAGTTGTTCGGGCGGTTTGTCCCTGTTCTTTCACCCCGGAGGCTCGGGTTTGGTACCGCGCCAGTCTATGTGGGATTTACGGTAGACGAGTGACTCTTGAAGATGTTTTTCTTCGGCTACTTCGGTTTCCCCGTTTCATCATTCTACCAATGCTTCATACTTGTTCAGTCATCTGTAACCGAAGCTACTTAATCTTAGCAATTAAGAGCATCGTTAAATAGCGCAATACCATTTTAAATGATGACCACCCATTGTAGCCCATCACATTTACGCCGGGAAAAACCATCTTTCCTAACCTGTTCAATGAACAGTGCTGAAACTTGAAACTTTATGAGGATGTCCTTTCATTTTGTGCGCTGTGTGCACCTTCCTAACTGCATACATCAGAGTGCACCTTGAGAAGCTGACACGTCCTCATCTATTCAATAAATCCCCCGCATTTTATGTAAATAGTAAGTTCATCATCGTGTTTACAAGATCCCGCCACATGTCCTTATACTGAACTGAAGGTATTTAGTCCACGCAGTCCAGATCTAGTTGATTGTTATTCACCCTTGTACTTCTGCGTCGCAGAAGCGAACTATACCGTCCCGTATATAGACCTATATTGTTAGGAGCCCCATTCATGTTACGCTCCGTTGCTGTTGCGCCAGGAACCTGGAATTAATGGCTGCTGAATGTAAACCCCTGGGAATGAGCCGTGTGTCTGGCGGGTCTGCATTTAATTTTACAGGGTATCTGCTTGTTACTTTATATTTTATTAAAATACTATGGCAGAATTAATTAACAAAACCAGCGTAAATAAAATAACGTTTTAACTTAATGAAATATAAACACAGTAATATTTACACTTTCCACACAATTTCTGTTACATTAACCTGCTTACACAAGAACGCAGGCACCTAGGCAGTACTTTGTGTCGTTTTTCTGTTAATACGTGTTGATGAAGCGTAACATGTTGATCAGTACCGATTGGTGATCAGCATGAGTGGTGAAGTGTGTTGGCGAACCCTTCAAAGCCCAGTGGTCACTTTAAGTACCACCAGTTTAACATGCAACAATTCTGCGTTCTGCACACACACACACACACACACACACACACACACACACACACACACACACACACACACACACACACACACACACACACA